>Ga0310694_10000537_pt1 | contig 49132 bp, 47 predicted proteins | sample 174DNAGHGhighgp2_FD_203884 | JGI IMG/M metagenome (GOLD analysis project Ga0310694, IMG submission 203884) | Sheep rumen microbial communities from Palmerston North, Manawatu-Wanganui, New Zealand - 1742 DNA GHGhigh gp2 (v2) (version 2) | ecosystem: Host-associated > Mammals > Digestive system... | reverse complement strand
CTTGCTCTCATGCTGTGCCTGGCACTTGCGCTGCCCTGCATGGCCGGCGCTTTCGCCGAAGGCGAAACCTTCAAGATCAAAATGATGGTCGATACCACTGTTGTGGACCAGAACAATGGCCGCGACGCCTTTGAAGCCCGCTGGGAAGAACTGCATCCCGGCTTCGATCTGGAAATCATCCAGCCCGACCACAGCGCCTATTACGAAGTAATGCAGCAGCGCATGGCCGACAAGAAAGACTGGCCCGATGTGCTGATTCTGTCCTCCACCTACTATGCTGACTATGCTTCCGCCGGCTTCCTGTGGGATATGACCGAAGCCTGGGAAAACAGCCAGACCAAGAATTCCGGCCGCTTCACCGGCGACAGCGTCTTTGAAGGCCTGAAGATCGACGGCAAGCTCTACGGCTTTGCCCCCACCCGCGGCAACGGCTGCATCACCTACATCAAGAAAGCCTGGCTGGACAACGTGGGTCTGGCGGCTCCCAAGACCTTCGAAGAATACCTGGCTGTGTGCGACGCGTTCGTGAACCAGGATCCCGATAAGAACGGCGAAAAGGACACCTACGCCATCTCCGCTGCCGGCTTCATCGGCGGCGAGGCTCCCTTCATCAACTACCTGCCCGAATTCTATGGCGACGCCTATCCCTTCTTCGTGCAGCAGGAAGACGGCACCTGGGTTGACGGCTTCACTCAGGAAAACATGAAGGCTGCCTTGGAGCGCCTGGCCGATGCCTATGCCAAGGATTACATCGACCCCGCCACCCTGACCAACACCACCGCGCAGGCCCGCAACAAGTTCTATGACGACAAGTTCGGCATCTTCACTTACTGGGCCGGCACCTGGGCCACCAACCTGAAGACCAACCTGGAAGCCAACAACAAGGATGGCGAACTGATTGCGCTGCCCCCGCTGGAAGGCAACCCCATGTACTTCGACCGCGTGCCCCCGATGTGGTGCATCACCACCGCCTGCCAGGATCCTCAGAAGGTGTTTGACGCGTTCATCGACACCATGCTGGACGGCGGCGACACCCAGATGCTGTGGACCTACGGCGTGGAAGGCGTGCACTGGAGCAAGTCTGCCGGCACCGTGTTGGCTGGCACCGAAAAGGAAAAGACCTACGAAGACGGCCAGTTCCATATGCTGGAGAACCTGGAAAAGGCCGGCACCCTCTACACCAAGAACCACATCGATCCCATGCTGAGCCTGGCTTCCTTCGCCGAAGGCTACTATGATCCCAAGGAAGAGAGCGTGCAGCCCGAAGCCAAGGCCGCGGCCCAGCTGTTCAACGACAACAGCCGCCTGGCCTCCATCGTGCCCGCTACCGAAGCCATGAATCAGTACAATGGCTCCCTGACCACCCTGAAGAACGAGCTGATCGGCCGCGTGATCCAGGGCGAACTGACCTATGACGCCGCGATGGAAGAATTCGTTGCCGCCGGCGGCCAGGATTGGTCTGACCTGATCGTGGAAAGCCTGAACGCGCTGAACAAATAAGCGGCGCTGACGGACAAGATAAAACTGATTGGATGGAATGAACGAAATAAATAAGTGAGATTTCGTCCAATGGGAGGACGGTTTGATTCGTCAGGCCGTCCTCCCTCCGGCTATTCGCCCCGTACAAACGGAAAACCCCTGACTTCACAAAAAGTAAGGAGGTCGGCGCCATGCAGGCTCCTGCCCATATCATTCCCAAGAAGAAACCGCTCTGGCCGCGGATCAGGAAATACTGGCAGTTTTATCTGCTGTTTATTCCTGTGCTCGCGTTCGTGATCGTGTTCCATTACCTGCCCATGTACGGCATCTGGTACGCCTTTACGGATTATAAGATCGGCGCGGAGCCTATATTCGTCGGCCTGGATCAGTTCAAGAAGCTTTTCGGCGTCGCCACGGCAGGCATGAGCGAGATCGAGATCCGCGCGATTGCCCGCCAGAGCGATCAATTCTGGCTGGCATTCCAGAACACCATCGTGTTCAGCGTGATCAAGCTGCTCCTGAACACCGGCTTCGCCGTGATCATTTCCATCTTCCTGAACGAAATGATCTCCACCAAGTTCAAGAAGCTGTCGCAGACCATCATCTATCTGCCTCACTTCATGTCCTGGGTGGTTACGGCGTCGGTATTCACCATGATTCTGAGCGTAGGCCAGGAAGGCCTGGTCAATTCAGCGCTCAAGGATATGGGTGCAATAGACAAGAGCATCAATTTCCTGGGCCAGGCAGGCACGTGGAAAACATGGTATTATATCATCAATGTCTGGCGTGAAACAGGCTGGCAGACCATCATCTTCATGGCCACCCTGACGGGTATCGATCCCGGTCTGTACGAAGCCGCCAGCATGGATGGCGCCGGCCGGTGGAAGAAGATGCAGTATGTGACGCTGCCTGCGCTGGGCAACACCATCATTACCGTGCTGATCCTGAACCTGGCCAAGATCATGAACCTGTTTGAAAGCGTGTTTGTGCTCCAGAATTCCTCCGTTACCCGCGCCACCAACGTTTTGCAGACCTACGTGTATTACCAGGCGTTCGGCAGCGGCTCTGCGGGCAACTTCGGTTACACCACCGCTGTGGGTCTGTTCCGCTCTATGGTCGGACTGCTCCTGATGCTGATTTGCAATTATGCCAGCAAAAAGGTGCGCGGCCGGGGCATCATGTAAGGAAGGGGGCGTATGGCAATGGCAAAGAAAGAGCTTCAGTATATCACGCCGGATGGCAAGGCTGTCGCCGGTCCTCCTCATCTGAATAAGCCCAAATCCCCTTATCAGGTGTTCCATTATATCAACGGCATTGTGTTCATCCTGGTATGCCTGTTCATCCTGGTGCCGCTGTGGAAGATCCTGGTGGACTCGTTCGATCTGACCACCGGCTCCGGTATGCGCTTGCTTCCCGCCAAGTTTGGCTTTGACGGCTATGCATCCATCTTCACCGATCCTTCCCTTCTGCGCCCGCTGGGCATCAGCTTCCTCACTACCCTGTGCGGCACCTTCCTGGGCCTGGCCCTGTCCACCATCGGCGCTTACGTGCTGATCCAATGGGAAATGCCGGGCCGCTCGCTGCTGGGCAACATCCTGATGTTCACCATGGTGTTCTCCGGCGGCACCATCCCTACTTACCTGGTACTGCGCAACCTGCACCTGGTCAACACCCTGTGGGTGGTCATCCTGATGCCGGCCATCAATGTGTACAATCTGGTGCTGATGCGCAATTTCTTCGAGGGCATCCCCACGTCGCTGTTTGAGAGCGCCACCCTGGACGGCTGCACCCCCTGGCAAACCTTCTATAAGATCGCGCTGCCCCTGTCCAAGGCCGCTCTGGCCTCCATCGGTCTGATGTTCGCCGTGGCTTATTGGAACGACTACACCAACTATAAGCTGTATGCTTCCAACCGCGATCTGTATAACCTGCAGATGAAGCTGCGCGACATGATCAGTTCCTCGGACCAGCCCAGCGCCGTTGGCTCCGCCACGGAAAACACCATCAAAAACGCCGTGATCATCACCGCCATCCTGCCCTTCATGGTGCTTTACCCCTTCCTGCAAAAGTACTTCGTCAAGGGCATCAACATCGGCGCTGTGAAGGAATAACCGGCTGTCATCCCAAGGCTCCGCAGGCTTGCTGCGGGGCCTTTCTTTTTGAGTGTCAGATGGCGTTCCGGCTTAAAGCATGAACAGAATTTGCGGGAGTATTACAAATTGCATACAAATTCTCCGACGGCTTGAATTTGTGCGGATGGAATGATAGAATATACAAGATGTTGTGGAAAGGAGATCAGGGCGATGAGCGGATGGACGATGCTCTTTCTGGCCGCGCTGCTGCTGGCAGGCATAGCGCTGCTCGTCGACCATGATCGGCGGCAGCATGAGCAGGTGTATGCGCAGCGCATGCGCCGCAGCATGCTGTACTACGAAATCAGCGCGCTGGTGAATGAGGCCAGGAAGCATGAAATCGACCGGGTGCAGGTCGAGCGGAGCCGCATTGTGTTCTACGCAGTGTATCCGCCGGGAAAAATCGGCGAATATGTGCTGGCTGATTACGGCCACCGTCCGCTGAACAGCTACCGTACCCTGGCGCTGGCGCAGGCATTGATGGAGGACCTGCCCGTACTGCAGGAAAACCGCTGTTACCGGCTGCAAAGATACACCGTGGTGCGCCCCAACGGCAAAAAGGATTTTGGCTATCGCTTTACGATCCGCAGTCATTACAAAGCAAAACTGATGTATGCCCGTCAGCAGCACTGGATCGGGTGAAAAGAAACATCCGGGCTCTTCTTTGATGAAGACCCGGACGTTTCTTTTTTGGTTTTTACGGATTGTCAAGGAAACGCCGGAATTGCGCATGACTTTCTGCGCCGGAACTGCGCATGACTTTCTGGCGCTGTTCCGGTCAAGCCGAGCGAAGGCGGGGAATCTGCACGCAAATGCCTGTCCAACGCACTGTATATCCAGAGAACATACAAAAAATCCGAACCCCCGCCTACCGGCTGAAAGTTCGGATTTCTCGTGTTTGGTGGAGCATAGGAGACTCGAACTCCTGACCCCAACACTGCCAGTGTTGTGCGCTACCAGCTGCGCTAATGCCCCAGGTTCCGGAATTTCTCCCGCGAACAAGAAGTATTATAACACAACAGGTCAAGAATGTAAACCCCCCAATTGAATTTTTTTTCGCACATTTTCCGCATTGTCATGAGATTTGGCCCAAAGGCCAGAATGTGATCGTTTTGCCATGGGTGAAGCCCAAGCATATTGAACAAAAAACGCACTTTCAACGCCTTCGGCGGCGAATGAAAGCGCGCTTGAATTGGACAAACCGGAGAACACTATTCCTTTTGAAGAATATCCAGTGTGTGATGAGAAGCTCCGATCAGATCCTGCCGTTCGCAGATGGTGAAGTGATAGTCCATCCATTGGCCAAAGGTTTCGTCGTCCATGGCGTCGATAACCTCCCGCATGTAATTGGCCGCTCCGTCTGCGGCAATCAGCTTGATCCTTTTGACGGGTACTTCTGCGTCCAGGGCGGCAATTTCTTCCGTGCGCACCATCTCAAACAAATCCTTCGGCTCGCTGATGCAATGCCAGTCGGGGGTCAGCATATTGAGGCTCATCACTTCCTGTAACTTGTTTTTTCCGAAAACAAACGATATTATGGTGGGCTCATTCATGCAGTAAGCGACCAGGATATAACCGCCCGGCTTTGTAACACGCACCGCTTCTGACAGTGCCTGACGCTTTTCTTCTTTTGTGTAAAGGTGGTACATCGGCCCGAGCACCATGGTCAGGGAAAACGACGCGTCCGGCAATGCCGATAAATCCAGGGCATTGCCCAGGATCGCCGTGATTTGCTCTGACCCATCGAGCTTCGATTTCAGCAATTCAAGATTGTGGGGGATCAGCTCCACCGCTGTAACCCGATAGCCATGTTTCGCCAGCGTGACACTGTATCTCCCCGTTCCGGCGCCGATCTCCAAAATGGTCGGGTCGGCGGCATTGGAAAGGCACTCCCGTATGTATTTCATCGTGGTCAGGTATTCAACCTGTCCATGGCGGGAAAGAAGACGTCCTTCTTCGTCATAATTGTTGTAATAATCCTCAAGATAACTCATTATTTCCTCCGTGTGGATTGATTTGACGATTCAAGGCGAGCATATCACTTCAAAAAGTATCCGGCAGCAGCCTTCTTCACCGGCTGCGCAAACGCCTGCCTATAAAAAGTTTCATTCACCCGCTGCCATATCCGCTGCAGGATTGGCAAACGGAGAGCTCATGCTTCGGCCCCAAAACCACAGGACGTTTTTGCGAGGCTTCCTGATCGATCAGACGCCGCCGGGCCCGTATCACCAGGGCCGGGCGCTGAGCCACGCTTCTTTATCCATTTTCAATTCCAGGCAGCGCCAGGCTTCGCCGAAAATGCGGTACTGCTCCGGGGGGTCCAGCGGCGCATCCTGAAAGCCGGCCGCCCGGTAGCACCGGTATGCCGCCGGATTGTTTTCGAACACCCCCAGGGTGACCCTGTCCACCCGCAGGATTTCAAAGGCAAATCTCAGCGCCAGGGCCAGCATCTCTCTTCCGTACCCCCGGCCGCGCTTTCGATCGTCCACGATCACGAAGCCGAAGCGCAGCGTGGATTTGTTTTCGTCGGTGAAGCGCAGGATCAGGTGCCCCGCCGGGCCCGTTTCGTCAAAGGCGGTCATGGGGAAAAAATTGTCCGTGCTTCCAAAAGCGTCGTAATGCCGCCGCAAATCATCCGCCGTGATGGGATAGACGGGAAACCGATCGGCGCACCACTGCCGAAACGAGCGCTCATCCCCGATCCAGGATACGATTTGAGCGGCGTCGCACGGCTTATAGGGTCTCAAGCGCAGCATGCCAATCCTCCTCTGTCATGGTCGTTTCGTTGGCGTGGGCGTACCATATCCGCCGGGGCCTAAGGCGTGACAGCGCAGCCCAATCCTTTCTTAGCGCGTCATACTCCTCATGATGACAGGCCGGCAGAAACCCCAGCGGCGCCAGATCGCCTACGATGCAGTCGCCTGCGTCCAGGCACAGGGAAACGCTGTCGGGGCTGTGGCTGGGGGTGTGAAGGATTTCCCCGTCAATGCCCATGGAGCGCAGAAAAGCGCGGCTGTCCTGGCACCGGAGCACCTGTGCCTTCTCTTCCTTAACAGGCGTAAAGCGCAGGCCCTTTTCCCGGCGGAAAATCGCATCGGCAAAGTGGACGTGATCCTTTTGCACGTCCATCAGCAGCAGCTTCACGCCAAGCCCCATCAGCTCTCCCGCCAGGCCCATGTGATCCGGATGATAATGCGTGGCCAGCAGGAAGGAAATATCCTTTACGTCCACGCCCGCCGCCTTGATCGCCCTGAAAAACAGCGGCAGCGTACCGGCCCAATCCGTGTCAACCAGCAGGCCGCCGGTGCGGCCGGGGATAAAAAACGTGTTGGTATTGCCGTATCGGATGCCGATCATGATTCTGCCGCCCTTTCTTTTTCTTGCCGCGCTTATTCTCCCGTAATATTCTCCGCGGAATTGCAGATTCCTGCCGCAGAGAGAAACGGTCGCTCTAAGCCCTGACAGGGGCAAGGCCGCCGCATCGGATGGCCCTTGCGCGAATGCAGGATGAGGAGTATAATAAAACAGCAAAAAGGCGGGATACACAGCCGGAAAACTTCATCAGCGAGGCGAAAAACATGCCCTTTGAAATTGTCAGGAACGATATTACCCGAATGCATACGGACGCGATCGTCAACGCGGCCAACGCGTCGCTGCGGGGCGGCGGCGGCGTGGACGGCGCCATTCACCGGGCGGCAGGGCCGGAGCTGCTGGCGGCATGCCGTGCCCTGGGCGGCTGCAAAGCAGGCGACGCCAAGATCACCCCGGGCTTCCGCCTTCCCTGCAAATACGTGATCCACGCAGTCGGGCCTGTCTGGCTGGGTGGAAAGCACGGCGAAGAAGCGCTGCTGGTTTCCTGCTACCGCAAATCGCTTCAGCTGGCCGTGGAGTACGGCTGCGAATCGGTGGCGTTTCCGCTGATTTCCGCCGGCGCCTACGGCTATCCCCGGGACCTGGCCCTGAAAATCGCCGCCGATACCATCCGGGATTTTCTTTTTACGCACGATCTGACGGTATACCTGGTGGTGTATGATAAAGGCACATTTGCCATCAGCCAGAAGCTGTACGCCAATATCCAGGCTTTTATTGACGACGCTTATATCGGCCCCGATGAAGAACGCCGGCAAATGAGAAGGCGGCTTCAGAACACCATGGTGTACCAGTGTTCCGATTCTTCCGCCGGCCCGGAGGAAGAATTTGAACGGCCTGCTTTTATCGAAGGCGCTCCGCGGAAAAAGGAGGCGGAGGTCGCGCCGCCCGCTTCCTTCATTCTGGAGCGGCCTGCGGCAGTTAAACCTTCCATGGGCCTGGATGAATACCTGAGCCAGCTGGACGAGGGCTTCCGGGATATGCTGCTGCGGAAAATCGACGAAAAGCATTTGACCGACGCGGCGTGCTATAAAAAAGCCAACATTGACAGGAAGCTGTTTAATAAAATCAAGAATCAAAAGGACTACAAGCCGGGCAAATCCACGGTGCTTGCTTTGGCGGTGGCGCTGGAGCTGCCGCTTGGGGAAACCAAGGAAATGCTGATGAAGGCGGGCTTTTCCCTTTCCCACAGCAGCAAATCCGACCTGATCGTGGAATACTTTATCCAGGAAGGGAACTACGACATTTTTGAAATCAACCAGGCGCTGTTTTCCTTCGATCAAAAGCTGCTGGGGTCGGTCATGATGTGACCGCGGCGAAAAGATTTCATTTGTCGCTTTTCAAGCGACCGCACCGCCCTTTTTCTTTGCTATGATATGACCGCAGGATGGACCTGCGGCAGTAAAGAAGGAGGGTTTTTATGAAGAAGAATTTGACGGAACTGGTTTTTATCCTGGACAAAAGCGGCTCCATGGCCGGACTGGAAACGGATACCATCGGCGGCTTCAACAGCATGATCCAGCGGCAGAGGCTGCAGGAAGGAGAAGCCCTTGTTTCCACCGTGCTGTTTTCCAATGACAGCACCGTGATCCACGACCGGGCCGACGCGCGCAGCGTAAAGCCCCTGACCGCGCTGGATTACCGGGTGGGCGGCTGCACGGCGCTGATCGACGCTATCGGCGGCGCTATCCATCACATCGGCAACGTGCACAAGTACGCCCGGGAAGAGGACGTGCCGGAGCATACCGTTTTCGTCATTACCACCGACGGCATGGAAAACGCTTCCCATCGTTATTCCAGCGAGGAAGTGAAGCGCATGGTGAAGCGGCAGACGGAAAAATACGGCTGGGAATTCCTGTTCCTGGGCGCCAACATCGACGCTGTGGAAACCGCCGCCCGCTACGGCATCCACGAAGACCGGGCCGTGAATTTCCACAACGACAGCCAGGGCCAGCAGCTCAATTACCGGGTGCTTGGCGATACGGTGTGCCGGATGCGGAGCAGCATGCCCATTGACGCCAGCTGGAAAGACGAAATCGAGCAGGACTTCAAATCAAGAAAAGCACGGAAATGAATGACCGACGGGAGGAATGATACGATGCGGAACATGTGGAAAGACGCCGTTTTGGGCGTGGTGACCGGAGACGCACTGGGGCTGCCGGTGCAGTTTGAAAGCCGGGAAGAGACCAGGCAGCACCCCATCACCGGCATGCGGGGCAACGGCACCTTCCGCATGCCGCCGGGCACCTGGACCGATGACAGCAGCCTGACCCTGGCGCTGCTGGACAGCATCAGGGAAAAGAATGCGATCGACCTGAACCACATCATGGACAATTTCGTCCAGTGGCTCTATCACAATGAATTCACGCCCTTTAACGAGGCCTTCGATATCGGCCAGGGCACGATGCAGGCCATCCGCGTATACAGGCTGCTCCGGGACCCCGCCCGCTGCGGCGGCGCGGAGGTATGGAACAACGGCAACGGCAGCCTGATGCGCATCATGCCCGCCTGCCTGTACTGCTGCGCAAAGGGGCTGGACGATGAAAACGCCGTTCAGCTCGTCCATCAGATCAGCGCCCTGACCCACGCCCATATCCGGGCCAAAATTGCCTGCGGGTTGTACTATTTCATGGTCAGGGCCCTGCTCAGGGAGGAAGGAAGCCTGTCTCAGCGGCTGCAAAAGGGCCTGGACCGGGGTTTTGCATGGTATGACGCGTCCCTCGTGGATAAAAAAGAAGTCGCCTTCTATGACCGTCTGCGTGATTTGAGCGCCTTTGCCCAAACCCCGGAAGAGGAAATTTCCAGCAAAGGCTATGTGGTGGCCTCCCTGGAAGCCGCCGTGTGGAGCCTGCTTGGCAGCGATACCTTTGAAAGCGCGCTGCTCAAGGCCGTCAACCTGGGCTGGGACAGCGACACCGTAGGCGCCATCGCCGGCGGTCTGGCCGGGCTGTACTACGGCTGCGGGGCCATCCCCGAGGACTGGCTGGCCGCGCTGCAAAGAAGGGCATGGATCGAAGAAATGTGCGATGCCGCGCAGGCAGCCGTGCAATAATCCCCGCCCGTTTTCCCCAAAGCCCGGCTGCGCATAAGAAAGCGGCGGCCTGCAAGCCGCAAACCGCCGCGGGGCGATCTGATTCACGCTGCCGGAAAGACTGCCCGCGAGGCGGAGCGCCTCTCACGGCTCCGGCAGATCCAAACGCAGAATATACCGCCGAGCGCAATGCCCCTGATGAACGCGGATTGATTTTTGATTCCGGTCAGCTTCATCTTTTTCTGAATAAACGCACCATCCTCCTGCATGGCTTTGAAGCTGCAGCCGATGGTGCGTTTATGGTTTCCGATGGGTCAGATAGAGAGCGCCGGGCTGATCGCCATGGATCAGAAAACCTATTTGCACAGGCTCTTCTTTACAGCCCCAGGTTGGCGCTGAATTCCGCCAAGCGCGCCTGCTGATATGCCCCGGCGTATTCGTTTTTCAGGAATTTTTCCAGCGCTTCGTCCGTGAACCGCTTCCAGCTTTCATCTTCCCGGCTGCCGTTCACCTTTGCGCCAAAGCGGGGTTCTGCCAGGCCTTGTGCGCTGACGCCGCCCATCACGTCGGAAAGCCGGGAAAGGCTGTCCTCCGCCCGGGCGGGATAGATCGCCCGTTGATGCTGCCATCGCCGGTGGACAGGCCATGGGGCTGTTGGCGTCAATATGGCTTTCAAATCCACCATGGCGTGTCTCTCCTCACTTGACAATTTCAACGAGCTCCCGGATGCTCTGCATGTTCCAGTCTCCCGCTTTGTTCAGCGCGGCATCGCCCAGACAGGCCACCTTCATGCCGCCGGCGTGGCCCGCCTGGGCGCCGGAGACGGCGTCCTCCACCACCAGGCAGTGTTCCGGCGCGATGCCCAGCATTTGGGCCGCTTTCACAAACACTTCCGGATCGGGCTTGGAGCGGGTGATATTGTTGCCGTCGCTGACGGCGTCAAAATAATCCTTCAGGCCGATCTGACCCAGGATGAAGGGCGTGTTTTTGGAGGAAGAGCCGATGGCTAACTGGAGGCCCATTGCCCGCAGCGCGTCCAGGGTTTCCTTGACCTCGCTGCTCAGATCCCTGGCGCTCATTTCCTTGAGGGATTCCCGGTAAAGGTCGTTTTTCCGCTGGGCCAGCTGTTCCTTTTTTTCCTGGCTCAAAGCGGGGCCCTGATATTTTTCCAGGATGATCTCCAGGCTGGCCATGCGGCTCACGCCCCGCAGGCGGTTGTTGATCTCCCGGTCAAAGGGGATGCCCATGCCATCCGCCATGGCTTTCCAGGCCCGGTAATGGTATTCGTCGGTAAAGCAGATCACGCCGTCCAGATCGAAAATCACCGCTTGAAATTTCATACGCTCGCCTCCTCAGTAGTGCAGGTATATGGTTTCTTCCGCCCAGCGGATATCCTCATTGCTCAGGAAAAAGGGATTGGCCTTCAGGTCGATCATGGCGTTTTCCTCCTTTATTATTTGAGGCGGTTTTTTTCGGCTTCCTTGGCATGCTTTGCGCCATCGTTCGTACCGTATACTGGATTTCAGGCTCTTTGTCAAATGAGGCGGAAGCAATGTGCGCTGGTTGTGAAATAGTGGACGGACACAAATTCTGTGTGTCCGATTCGATTGACGCGAAAATGCATTGATGCTACGATGATTCTGCATAAATGGCTTTTTAGGGATGAGAATCATCATGGAAAATTTTGCACAGTGCCTGAAGGCATGGATGAAATCGGAAAAAACGTCGGCCAGCGCGCTGTCGGAGCGGCTTCAGTACAAAAGCAAAACCACAGTTTTAAGGATTATGCAGGAAAAGAGCAACGGCGAATCCTGCCGGCGGCTGTATGAACGCTTGGCCCCCTGCCTGGATGAAGCCTGGCAGCTGCGCTTCCAGAATGCGCTTGGGCTGGAGAGGCTTGGCGTTTTGCGCGCCGGGATGGTTTCGGCGATCCATGGGCAGCTGTTTCCGGACGGCGCCGGCGCCGCCGATCCTCCGCGCATCCAAATCCCCGAATTGGAAGGCGGCAGGCTGATCGTCCTTGGCGATCCTGAAATGCCGGATGAGCTGCTGACGCGGAACGAAGCCGTTCAGGCCGTTCATTTCATGACGGACGAAGAACTGCTGAACGCGCCTTCTCTTCTTTCCGGCGTGATTCGCCGGCTCGCCTGCGGCCAGTATGAGGCGTATATGCTGCCCAGGGAGAAGCTGCGCGGCAGGCACTTCACCTGGAACACTGTTTTTTACCTGCCGGATGACGGGAAGGAACCCCTGTGGCTGCTTCGGGGGGAGGAGCTTGCGGCCTGGTATCCCATGCCCGGCGGAGCGGACGAGGTTTGCCGCATCGAAGAGGCGCTGCGCGCTTTAGCACCCGTGGCTTTGTACCGTTACAGCAAGCTGACGTCGGGGAGCGACATGATGCGCTTCACGCAGGAGGCGTACCGGCTGGAAAGAAACCGCAAAGCCGTGATTATTAAGCCTACGCCCGGCATGCAGATGCTGCCGGAGGCCATCGTGGAGAATGCTTTCAAGGATTATCTGGCCCGGAACAGCGAGCCGCTGACCACCGCTCAGGGAACGCTGATAGCGACCTTTGAAAAGCGGGCGGATAATTTCTGGCAGCGGAAAAAGCCGACCTCCCTTTTCTTTTCAGCTCAGGCCATGCTGTCGTTTGTCCAGACGGGCACTTTGACCGATCAGTTTTTTGCCTTGCGCCCGTTTACCGTGGAGGAGCGGATCAAATGCCTCAAATCCCTGATGAACTTCGTGCAGCGGGACGGCGTGACCGCCGTAATGCAGGATGGACGCATTTGGCCCGTATCCATGGAGATATACGCAGGCGGAGGCGTGCTGCTGTACCCGAGCAAAACCAGCTACAACACCAACCGAGGCGCTTACCGGGAGCTGCTTCTTCCCGGCAGGGCCTTTACGGAATTGTTTGCCGCCTATACCGATGCATTCCTGTTTCCCGAGGAAAGGAACAATGAGCAATTCATTGCCGAGTGCCGCAGACTGATGAACATGGCCGCTGCGCTGATGCGCCGGTAAACGATGGCGGAGCGGGAGATAAAACCGCTTCCGCGCAAATCGCCGTCCTGCTGTATGCCGGGCGGCGGTTTTTTCGATGCTCACTTCGGATGCCCGACGGGGCAGGCCTGATACGCGGCCGGCGAAGCGGCGATTGCCGGTTTATTCGGCGTCGGGCGCTTCCCGGAAGCGGAAGCCCTCGTGGACTTCGCAAAAATGCTGGGCAGGGCTGTCCAGCGCGCCGAATACGGTTACGTCTTCGCAGCCGTCAAAAGCGCTGGCGTCTACGGCACAGCCCGCGGGAATACGGATGGCGCGAAGCTGCCGGCAATCCTGAAAGGCGTGCGCGCTCAGGAGCGTGCATCCGTCGGGAATATAAACGCTTCGGGCGTCAATGCCCTCAAAAGCGCCGTCCTCCACGATCCGGGTGGATTCCGGCAGCATCAGGTCCGCTATGCCAAGCAGGATGGCATCCGTCCATTGGGCGGTGAAAACCATGTGCCCGTCCACGGTGAATTCCTCCCCGGGGGCATGCAGCGTGCCGTCCAGCAGCCAGCCGGTGAATATTTTTCCCTCCGGCACGGTCAGCATGCAGTCGGGCAGCGGAAGCAGAACGCCTGCTTGAAGGATCATGGCCTGTGTTTCCCCGTTTTCTTCGTCGGCAAAGGTGATTTGCCTCGGATCGGCGACGCCGTCGACGCGGTAGCTGTATTGATGCGTTTCCTCCGTCACCATCTGGGCTACGGCGTTGATGTTTTCGATGGAGGTCCAGCCATTGTCGGAAAGGGGGCTGTCAGCCTTGGTGGAGTGGGCATAGGTGTGGATGGTGCCTTCTTCCCTGTTGACAGCGCTGCAGTACATCGCGTGCCCCATGCTATGGCCCCACACGATGTCGCCTTCGTGAAAATCGTCGATGGTGAATTCCTTTTTGACGTTGGCCGCCCCGATCAGCGTGGACAGGGTGGTGACCAGGGAACCGCCGGGGCTGGAGGCGGACTGCGTGTAGGGACAGTACACCGGGAAGCCGGCAGCGGTCAGGATGCGGCTTTGATAGGTGGCGCAGTCGTTGTTGGCCACCCATTCCGTGCCCGTTCCGCCGGCTGCGGGCAGCAGGTTGGCGGGATCGGAGGCATAGGCCGTAGCGATATGATAGTCATACCGCCCGTAAGAATGGGTGACGGACAGGCAGTGATCCTGCCCGTCGGCGGAATGAGCGCTGTCGAACACCGCCAGGCCGTTTTCATCGGCATCGGCGGTGGTGACGGTTTCGCCCTGTTCGTCGGTCAATTCCACCTGAGCGAAGGGAATGCCGGTTTCAAAGGATACGATATCGCCCCGCTCGAACACGGTGGGGGCCGTGTCCACGGGCACAATGGCGGGTTTGGTGGAGCCGTAGGCGGGAATCCACAGATACACGGTTTCATCTTCTCTGGCGGCGGGCCAGGAGCTTCTTCGCGCCGTGACCCGGACCGCCGCGTGGTGGGTGTAGCCGATTCGGATCAGCGCGCACAAAGCGCCGGTATCGCAGGTGATTTTCCAGTCTTCGGTGCGTGCGCCGTCTTTGGACCACACATTGGCAAAGCCGGTCAGCCCCTTGGTGGGCACCCGGATGCGGCCGGACTCATTGCTGAACACGCAGAAGCTTTTCAGCCAGCTGGCCTTGTTGTTGGTGACCACGCTTTCGGCGGACAGCCTGTCCCCGGTAGCGGCGGACTGCGCTTCGGCGACCGTTTCATCCTCCGGCATCTGAATGGCCGCGCCGTCGCCTTTGTCCGCCCGGGCGGCGAAGGAGCACAGCAGCATCAGCGCCAGCGCCAGGGTAAAGGCTTTTTTCATCATTTCATTCAGGCTGATCAAATGCGATCCGCTCCCTATCCATAAAGCGTTCTGATGTTTTTTCGCTGATTTGGGCAATGGAACAACCTTCCACCTTTTATTATAACAGAAAAATCCGTCTGCGGCGTACTTTGCGAAAAATAATTGCGGCGCGCGGCCTGCCGGCTTTTGGCTTCACCCGTTGTATAACTGCCCGCAATTGTGATATAATGAAACGAAGAATTCGCGAGGAGGCGGGCGTGTGAAGCGCATCGTATTGACCGGCGGCGGCACGGCGGGGCATGTGACCCCCCATCTGGCGCTGCTGCCCCATCTGCTGGAAGAGGGATGGGACGTGCATTACATCGGTACCCGGGACGGCATCGAGCATGACATGATGAATTTGCCGGGGGTGACCTATCACAGCGTAAAGAGCGGCAAGCTGCGCCGCTATCATGACTGGAAAAACTTTACCGATCCTTTCCGGGTGATTGCCGGGGCGTTTCAGTCGGCCCGGCTGATGGGCAAGCTCAAGCCCGACGTATGCTTTTCCAAGGGCGGCTTCGTGTCGGTGCCGGTGGTGGTGGGCGCATGGCTGCACCGGGTGCCTACGCTGTGCCATGAGAGCGACCTGACCCCCGGCCTTGCCAACAAAATATGCAGCAAGTTTGCCCGCCGCATCGCCACCACATTCCCCGAGTGCGCGGAGCACCTTGGCAAAAAAGCCGTATGCACCGGCACGCCCATGCGGCCGGAGCTTTTTCAGGGCAGCCGGGAAAAGGGGCTGCGGCTGTGCGGCTTTTCCGGCAGCAAGCCTGTTTTGTTGATGATGGGCGGTTCCACCGGGGCCCAGAGCGTGAACAAGGCCCTCAGGGAAGCGCTGCCCGGGCTGCTGCCGGAAATGGACGTGCTGCATTTGACCGGCAAGGGCAATTTGGATGAAAGCCTGGCCTCCCTGCCGGGCTATTGCCAGTTTGAGTTTCTTTCCGCCGAGCTGCCCGACGTCCTGGCCTGCGCGGATTTCATTCTCTCCCGGGCCGGCAGCAACGCCATCTGCGAATTCCAGGCCCTGAAAAAGCCCATGCTGCTGGTGCCTTACCCCAAGGGGGCCAGCCGCGGCGACCAGATTCTCAACGCCGAATCCTTCCGTCAGCGGGGGCTGTGCCATGTGCTCCTCCAGGAAAACATGACCGCCGACACTCTGACCGACGCCATTCATCAGCTGATGCGGGATAAGGACACCCTGATCCGCAACCTTACCGCCGCGCCCCCTGCCGATGGCACCCTGCCGGTGCTGAATCTGATCCACGAGATCGAAAAGAAATAACGTGGCGCAAAGCTAAGCCTCCCGTTTTTTGGAGAGGCTTTTTTAATCCCGCTCTTCTGACGGAATATATTCCATGATATCCTCCACCCTGCAGTTAAGGATCCTGCAGAAGACCTCGATCGTGTGAGTGCTCACGCTTTCATTGCGCTTCAGCCGGGTGATCTGGCCTGGACTGATGTGGTATTTACTGATAAGCGCATACTGTGAAACGCCCAGGCGACGCATGGTTTCCCATAATCGGTCATAAGAAATCATACGCTCACTTCCCGCTCATAAACTCCTTGACATAATAACCGATATCGGTATATAATCATATTGACCAATATCGGTTATTATTCAAAAAAGGAGATGGTTTTGTGCAAAATGGGAATAGTGGCGGAAGTGGCTGCCTGATTGCTGTGTTGTGTGTTGTTGGCTTCCTCGTCTTTCTTGTGATCATCGGCGGAAGCTGCTCGTCCAGTTCTTCTTCATCATCTTATTCGACGAGGAACAATTACAGTTACGGGACAAGAGAATCCTACGACGCAAAATACGGCCAAGGCTCCTATGACGCTGATAAAGCGCTGCTGGATTCCATGCGGCAAGAATGGAACAGACAAACAGGAAAATAAAACCCTCAACATAAAAACAGCTGCGGCGCCTGCGCTCCAGCAGCTGTTTTTTATATATAAGGCTATTTCGATTTATATCCTCATTGCCGACGGTTTGTTAATCTTACGGATTTTCCATGCCCTCCCGCAGCATTTCCACCGCCCGTTTTTCCATCCGGGATACGTAGGAACGGGATATGCCCAGCGCCAAAGCCACCTCGTGCTGGGGGTGCATTTTTCCATCCAGCATGCCGTAGCGCATTTCGATCACCGTCCGCTCCTTTCTGGGGAGCTTCTTTACCAGCCGCCGCACCTTTTCCGTGGATACCCGCCGCACCACCTCGTCCTCCACCTGGCCCGGCGGCGTACCCAGGATGTCCTGGAAGGAGATGTCGTTGCCTTCCTTGTCCGTTCCCACCGGATCGGACAAGGACACGTCCCCGCGCCGTTTTTTCGATGACCGCAGCAGCATCAGGATTTCATTTGCTATCCTCGCCCGGATGCTGCACAGGCGTTGGGAAGCGCTCTTCCTCGTCGTTTTCGCCGTAATCCACGTCCAAATAGGGGGTCAAATCGCAGCCTTCGTCCTCCTCCGCGGGATTTTCCGCCCACTTGTGCAGCACTTCGGGATACGGAATTTCATCATCTCTCGCTCCGAAGAGGATCACATGGGCGTTTTCCCCGTCCCAGATCACCCGGCGGATCACGGTTTTCAGGGCCGATCGCTGCTGCTCGATGGACATATCGTTCAGCCCGTCCTTGAACCCCGCCAGCAGGTCCCGCAGCAGGTCGAATTCGCTGTCGGTCAGCTCGTGCTGGTTCAGCAGGCTGTTCAGCTCCTGGAGGCGGTTCCCGATGGCCTTGCTGTTCCTGCTCAATTCCTCCAGCCGTCGGGCCACCTGTTCTCTTGCGTCTCCGGCCTCCATCCCGGCCAGGGTGTCCACCAGGCCGGTGATTTTTTTGTCTGTTTCGGCTTTTTCTTGCTGTAAAGCTGCTTTTTGCTGTTCATATTCGCTGCGGTCGCCGGTAAAAAAGCCGCGGCTGCGGGACAGCTGCTCCATAAATTCCCCGGCATCCTCGTCGATATGCCGGACGCGGTCCACGATCATGGCGTCCAGAAGGTTGCCGTTGACGTTCTTGTTGTTGCACAGGGCTTTCTGGCTGCGTTCCTTCAATTTGCACACATAGGTGTAAACCGGCTTGCCCTCCGGCGTCAGGCGCTTGCTCAGTTTGGGGTACATCCGATTGCCGCATTTGCAGAACAGAAAGCCCGTCAGCAGCGCTTCATTGCTCCGGGGGCGGCGATAGGCTTTTGATTTATTCTGCTCCAGCGCTTCCTGCACCCGCACCCAGGTTTTTCCGGGGATCAGTCCCGGATGCTGTCCCACCGCCACGATCCATTCGCTCACCGGCAGATACACCGTAGCCTGGCCCTTTTCCTGATCGGTGCGGTTGTAGGCCATGATCCCATGCACGCCGTCAAATTCCGCTTTGTCCGCAAACACGTCCGTACCGTGGGCCGCGAAAAACTGGTACATCTCCTCATCCGCCAGGGCGTAAACGGGATTCTGCAAAATGCCCTTGATGGAAAAGCGGGTGTGGTACTTGCCGTTCTTGCTGACAATGTGCCGCTGCATCAGGGCAGTTTCGGTTTTCGTCAAAGAGTTGGTTTCGGAAAACACGTCATAGATCAGCTTCACGGCCTCCGCTTCCTCCGGGATCAGCTTCAGCTGGCAGGCCTTTTTCTTTTTTCCGTCCACGGTGATGGTCTGCACGCTTTGGGAGGCGTAGCCTGTGGGCGTGACGCCCCCCAGCCATCGGCCCGTTTTCGCCAGCTCCCGCATGTTGTCCCGGATGCGCTCGGCGATGGTTTCCCGCTCCAATTGGGAGAACACCGAAGCAATGTACATCATGGCCCGGCCCATGGGCTGGCTGGTATCGAACCGCTCCCGGATGGAGATAAAATCCACCTTCATGCGGCCCAGCTCCTCGATGAGCCCGGCGAAATCGCTGATGTTGCGGCTGATGCGGTCCAGGCGATACACGATCACTGCCCGGTGCCGCTTGGCCTTCACCGCCTTCATCATCTCCTTGAAGGCCGGCCGGTTCAGATTGCCGCCGGAAAACCCTTCGTCCTCATACACCACGGCCTTTTCCGCCGCATCTTCCCCCTCGTTCATACGGATATATGCCCGGCATAGCTCGATCTGGTTCCCGATGCTTTCGCCTTTTCCCGTGAATTTGGATTTTCGGGAATAAATGGCGATGGTCTGATTCTCATGATTGTTCATGCTTTGCTCCTCCTTCCTCTTAATATGTTATATTTTCAAATATATAATAACAAAAAGTATTTCATTTGTAAAGCATAAAAAAGCACCGGCTGCCGAAGGCCGATGCTTCTATCATCAGAAGGAACGAATGATTTTCCCCTCCCGCTTTGCTTTCATGTACAGATCCTTGAACTGGGCGGCCATATGAGGGCCGATCCTCATATTGTAGGAAGAAACCAGGCCATCCGAAATGATCACATCCCGGAAAGGAATCAATGTAGCTTCTATAAAGATCGGCAGCGGCCAACCGGGAAACATTTCCTCCCATGTGGAGGTGATTCCTTGTACCTGATAGACTTTTTCATCCTGCATGGAAATCAGGATGGAGCCTTTTTTCAAATGGCGCTCCAGGATGAATTTTCCGCGGACGTTGTTTTTCCAGCTGAACAGAATTGCCTGTTCATCCTCGCTTAATTCATCTTTCCTGGCTTTCAGGTATCGGTCAATCAAAAACGGGTTGCTCCACACTTTATCCGCGATTTTGATGGCAACGTTGCCATCCATTGCGCGATTTATGGGCGGCAGATCATACATACGGTATTTCTGATTGACAAAATACAGCAGAGGCTTAAAGAGCAGAAAAAACAGTTTTCCGTCCGCTTCGTTCAATATCATGGTTTTTCCTCCTCATTTGCACAGCATTTTTCAGCCGTTGTAAAGCGCTTTCCCATCAATCAATGTATATTCTCCTGCAGCCTCAAAGTCGAATCCTCCCGTGCAAACGAAACCCACGCGGGCCACTTCAAGCCCCTTCTGCTGCCGCATCTGCTTTTCTTCCTGCCGGCATTCCTCCAGCGTCATTTTCCGGTCAAAGTATTTGCATTCAAAGAAATCGTATTTTTCTCCCTGCCGCTGGAGCACGCAGTCGAATTCCCCGTTGGTTTTGCTGACGGGGTCATCGTACCAATAGCAGCCAAAGTCCGTCACATCCGCATAATCGCCTCTGCCTGCCATCCTGTGGAAGTATTGCAGGGTGATCCCCTCCAGACGCCTGCTGATGAACTGACGCAGCCTTTCTCCTTCGATGTTCATGCGGAAATACTGTTCTCCGCCGATGCGGGTGATGGCGCCGGCCGAACCGAAAATGAAGGAAAAGTAAAATCGCATCAGATTGTCCGTGATCTCGTAATATTTTTTCTTCTTATCCTTCAGGCGGTTGAGCGGCTCCGTCTTCTGGATCGTTTCCATATTCAGCAGGATCTTTAGTTGCTTTTCCAGCAGTCCCGTTTCCTCCATTCTCAGAACGTCGGAAATCTCGCTGTATCGCTTTTTGCCATTGCCCAGCGCCTCTAAGATGCGGGTATCAAACGATTTCCTGATTTCATTCAGCATGATGCTTTCAATATGGGAACGGATCAAGCCCGTTTCCGGCAGCAGCAGCCGCTGGATATTGGCCTGTAGGGAAGAGCGAATGTCCAGGTTTTCCAGCACATAGGGGGACCCGCCGAATACCGCGTAGAAGGCCACCTTGTCCCGCACAGACAGGTCGGGATAGAAGCGGGCAGCATCCTGGTAATCAAAGTCCCGGATATGCTGAATCAGGGAGAAGCGCCCGAACAGCGGATTGCCTTCCGTCAGCAATTCCTTCATCATGGTGATGTACGACCCGCAGAGGATCAGCTTCACGTTAGACGGCAGCCGGTCAATGACCGATTGCATGTAGGAATCTACTTCATTCTGCTTTTTCGTCTGTTTCAAATAAGGGTATTCGTCGATGATCAGCAGTATTCTTTTGTTTGTAGGCTTGAGAAAATCCATTAATGTGAACAGGGAATCAAAACGCATGACCGGCAGCCCCAGCGCCTGGCAGACGCTGCGGCAGATCAAATCCAAATTTCCCTCAAAGGTGCTCTGCACGCACAGATGATTGACGACGATCCCGTCGAAATCCTTCGCCGCCTCCTGGATCAACGAGGATTTTCCGACCCTTCGCTTTCCATAAACCAGAATAGCAGTTTTCTTATCCCACGCAGATAGCTCCTGCCGGATCGCATCCAATTCTTTTTCTCTGCCAAGAAACATTTTTACACCTCCAGACGCAGCATCAGCCCGCTCCTATTCTAACCAAAATTTATCGAATAATTATTCTCTGAAAATAAATTCTGCATAAATTCCATCTCTCAGTATATACCAATTTATCAATTTGTCAAGAATAGGATATGCCGTTAAGGGAATATTCATTTATCAATCTATATATAAAAATCATGCGTCTTCCCATTCCAGAATGGCGTTCAAAAATTCTTTTCCGTACCGCTGGGCTTTCACTTCGCCGATGCCGGACACCTCCAGCAGTTCTTCCCGGGTATGGGGGCGTTTCTGCGCCATGTCCACAAGCGCTGCATTGGACAGGATGATATACGCGGGCACTCGCTCCTGCTTTGCCAGCTGCGTGCGCACGGTGCGGAGATGCTCGAACAAGTCTTCTTGGTTGTCTGCCGGGATAATGGTTTTTTGACGGACAGAGGCCTTTTTCCGGCGCTGCGCCATGAACACTTTTTGATTGTCGAACAGCACGTCATACGCTTTATCGGTCGTATACAGTACCGCGTATTCTCCTGTTGAAGTTTCCAAATAACCTTCCTGAATCAAGTAGTCAATATACGCGCGGATCTGCTTCCGGTCTATGCTCCGCATGATCCCGTATGTTGGCATTTCATCCAAGCCCAGCTGAGCAATCCTTTTTTCTTTACTGCCGTGGAGCATACGCACGATCAGCGTGGTGCCGACCCCGAAAGTATACCGACGATTTGCCCGAACAACGGCAGACAGGATCTTTTGCGCCTCGATCGTAATATCCTGCATCACGATTTCCTGATTGCAATTTCCGCACCGTCCGCAATGATCGGGGGACGTTTCCCCGAAATAGGAAAGCAGCGTTTTGCGCAGACAATCGGTAGTCCGACAGTAAGAGATCATTTGATCCAACCGTTTCAAATCAGCCGCCTGCACCTGCTCCCGTTCTTCGGGCAGCAGCTCGTTATTTTCCTCCGTATGCAGGATCAGATATTGGACGGTTTGAATGTCGGCATTGGAAAACAGCAAAATGCACTCCGCCGGGCTGCCGTCCCGTCCGGCGCGGCCCGCCTCCTGGTAGTAGCTTTCCAAGTTTTTGGGCATGTTGTAGTGGATCACAAAGCTGACGTTGGATTTGTCGATGCCCATGCCGAAAGCGTTGGTGGCCACCATCACCTGGGCCCGGTCGTAGACGAAGGCTTCCTGATTCTCCTTGCGCTCCTCGTCGCCGAGCCCGGCGTGATAACGGACGGCGGAAAAGCCGTGCTTACGCAGATGATTGCACACCGCCTCCACGCCCTTCCGGGTGGCGCAGTAAATGATCCCGCTCTGGCTGCGGTGGGCGGTGAGGTATTTGCGCAGATACCCGATTTTGTTGTCCGCGTGGATCACGTCAAAATACAGATTGGGACGATCAAAGCCGGTGGTGATTTCCAGGGCATTCCTGAGCGCCAGCAGCTTTTGGATGTCCGCTTTCACCTGCGCCGTCGCCGTAGCGGTAAACGCCCCCACCACGGGCCGCTTGGGCAGCCCGGCAATGAATCCGGCAATTTTCAGATAGCTGGGCCGGAAGTCCTGGCCCCATTGGGACACGCAATGGGCTTCGTCAATGGCGACCAAGGGGATTGTCACATGCCTGCACAGGCCGATGAAGGCTCCCGCAGGCAGCCGCTCAGGAGCCACATACAGGATTTTGTAAGCCCCCGCGTGCGCTTCCCGCAGGGTATCCAGATATTCCTCCTGGCTCATGGATGAATTCAAATATACCGCCGGGATGCCCGCCTGGGTCAGCGCCGCCACCTGATCCTTCATCAGCGAAATCAAAGGCGAAATTACCAGCGTCATCCCCTGCAGCATCATCGCCGGCAGCTGATAGCAAACCGATTTTCCCGCCCCAGTCGGCATCACGCCCAGCACGTCCCGTCCGGCCAGCAATGCGTCAATCAATTCCTCCTGTCCCTTGCGGAAGGAGGTGTGGCCGAAGTATTGTTTTAGCAATCGTTTCGCTTCATTCATTTGTTTTCTATCCTACATATATGATAATCCCCAGCATCATCAATCCCCAACGAAAGATCCGCCCGCATCGTTTTTTCCAGGCACAAGTGCACATTAGGCATATCGCTGAAATCCACGAAATGGATCGCCTTCTCTTCGTTCGCCCCGGTTTTGATTTTCCTGTCGATCAGACGTGATCGAAGCAGGGCTTCATCCGCCGTGATGGAGATGGTGTAATCCGCGTAAGCGGACAGACCGCGCCATCCATTTTCGTCCAGCAGCAAATAGTTGCCTTCCAGCAGCACGATCTGACCGTCCACCCGCAGCGCATCTTCTACGGGATTGTGCAGCATCCGGTCATAGACGGGCCATCCGCAGGGTTCTCCGGCAGCCACCCGCTTCACGCTGTCCGTCAGCAGCTGCAAGTCAAAAGTAATTGGCGCGCCTTTGATTTCTACCATGGAAATCTGCTTCCCTGCCCGCTCCACAAAATGGCTCTGGAGGTATTCCTGCCTTCTGTGAAAACCATCCATGCCAATCGCCCGGATGGGCGTCAGCTCCTCCTGTTCCCGGGATAGCTTCTCCAGAAAGCTCGCCAGTGTTGTTTTTCCGCAGCCGGGTGGTGCAGCCAGCATGACCAAAATCCGTCTGCCTTTTTCTCGCTGAAGCGCGGTCAGCCGCCGCAGAAGGGACAGAAAGATGCTGTCAATGGCCCTTTGGCTGTAATGCGCAATTACGCTGATCCCGTTGATCAACATGCGATACTCCGTCATCTCTCACCCTTCCACCCTTAGAAATCCAATTATTCGCTTTTCAGCGGTATTGTATCCATTGCCCATTCTTATCTTGCAATATCAGCATGGGAAGCATCAAAGAGAATAGATTTTTATTCTCAGAATCCTTTTTATCACCGCGAAACTGCCTACTATAAAGTATTGCAGGCTGCATCTGATCAACAATAAAGACCACATTCTGTATATCACTAGAAACAGTTTCAAATGAATAACCACCGGCTTCACGAGATGTATCAAATATGACAGATTCACCCGGCCGAACGATTTGATCTAACGCAGTAAATGATTTAGACTCTTGATACTGAAAAGATGACTTAGAATAATTATATGCAACAGCAATGTGAAAACCCCCCACAGATGAATCGCCACATCCGGCGACAACGTTTGAAAAAGCACCATAAGTATATTCGTGAATCGGTTTGCCCTTCGGATATGTACTATTTTTTTGCTTCTGAAAAGCAACGAAAGCTTCATACGAACCGATCCAGTCAAAAGGGCAGTTTTCGTTGACCTTTTTGTCTTTAATCGAATCAATGTGCAATCTTCCATTTTCATAAGTGGAAATAATAAATTCTATGTCGTTTTCAGGAGCACTATTATGAATTTCATAGGCGAGTTTCATTATATCTTTTCTGAGAAAAGAACCTTTTTCACATAATTTACGAAACAGTTCTGTTGCATACAAAAGATTATTTCCAGCGAATGAGATGCATGCTTCTGGCGCAACAATTGTACTTTTCACAATACCATACTGCCCAATAAGCATTTGTTCTTCTCGCGAAAAATTAGCACCAGATATACTTTCTTTAGGGATTCGAGTGTCACAATGTATGTTAAGCATCTCTTTTCCTGAATATTCATCTATGTATTTTTCAGCATAAATAAAGCTCATACTATTTCCTTTTCATGAAATAAAGAAGTCATATCAGATAACCCCGAGCGGGACCAGCACGATCAGCAGGACGAACACCAATGCCCATTCCGTGATCAGGACGGTCTTGCGCTTTCTGGGTTCCATGTCCGGTACATAATTGCTGGCCAGGAAGAAAGGGATATACGTGGTGATGAACACCGGCAGAACGCCCCACCATCGATAGACCCAGATGAAGGAATGATTGCTGGTACCCGCCAGGAAGGATTCAAACAAGGCAAACAGCAACGCCATTTCCAGTGCGCCTACCAGCTTGCAACTGATCCCATTTTTTCCCAGCTTTCCAGCCAGATACCGCTTCGTCCGATCATGGGGCAGCATCTTGAAGGAGATGATCCCCGCCAGGGAAAACATCATGGAAAGCTCCCAGCAAACGCCGATCAGCAGGACGAACGTGGTGGACGCGTTGCTGACAGACCACAAGGGATACCCGGTCGCCTTCCCGATGATAGCGTTGCAGATCTCATACAGCCAGTGCACGCCGTACAGCGCCAGCCCGGCAAAAACCGCTTCATAGTTTTTCTTGTGGATCTCCGTCCAATAGACATAGAAGACCACAGCCAGAATGAAGATGAACGTCCAATTGAAATTGTCCGTGCTGCGGACCTTGATGGCATTCACCAGGTCCATGGCTTCCTGCGATCCATCACCCCAGAATTTGAACATCCTGTTCCCTCCTATGCTGACACCAATTATTAAGCCGTATATAATGAAAAGGCATCATATAGCACTTCAGTTACCTGTCATCAATCTGGGTTTATTGCTAAAGGACTTCATCTCTTTATGAATCCTACCTGTTCACAAAACTGCTCTAAGGAAAAATGTTTTCCGCATTCATCCTCAACGCACAATTCTTTGTGTGCTTCCAGAACAGCCTTTAACGAGGAAACGCAGCGGATGCTCTTCCCTTCTGATAGTTCACCGCCAATATGGCTAAAGAGGAAACCATTGCTGCCATACGAATATGTGCCCAGCTGTTCTCTGCACCAAGCATCATCTAGCAAGCAGGTTTTTGATGGGAAGCCTTCCATGGAATCTTTCAGAAGCGTTTCCAGTTCATCACTGACTGTGACGCCTTTGCCCTCAATACAGTATTCCTCGATTTGTTTTACAAATCCCGGATACAATTTCTCTTCCCAAAAGCGACGAAAGGCATTGTATTCTCTTTCTCTTTGAGGATCAACCAGATAATAAGCTGTTGACATGCTGTTCTCCATACGTAAATCAATAATCTGTTATTACAGTAAATTATTGCATCTGAACATAATACTTGAATATGGGATATTTCTTATATTGTTCCTTTTCTTCTTCTGAAAAAAGATTAAATTGTTCATCCGCTTTATCCTTCAAACCTTGTAAAACATACTTTCCAAATAGTATATGATAATCTGTACTAACTAGAGAATTGAGTTTCTCCATGTCACTATCGTCAAATATGCCTTTTCTCTTTTTTATTTGCAGCTGATTGAGTAGAATCATGTCATCGAGGTTAAAACCTATCACTCGTTCAAGCATTTCTTCTGCAAGTTCAAGAAAATGACTGTCATGATTAATGTCAAATACATTGATTATCGTCAAGGAAGCTTCCAAAAAAGTCGCAGCAGTATCCTGGTTTATTTCGCTTTGCTTAATCTGCTTTTGAAAGATATAATAATTATAATAGTACAAATTGCTTAGAACCGTCTCGTCTTCAAAGCAGAAAAGAGGCATAGTATATCCTTTTTCAATACCTTTTTCTTTATATGGGCAGAAGATTCCAATGGTATCTGAATAAACTGAGCTTGATAATGATAATGTGTGATCTTCATTTTTCACAACAAATAGGGGATAGTACTTATCGCCAAATTGCCAATTATACTTGTTTATCGTATTGATAAGTTGACTATTATGAGAGCCAAATCGTAGATTAACCAAGTCAAAAATTTGATGCCTTTGCGTTTCTGTGTATTCTGAAACAGGTATATCTATGTCAAGTTTAATCATTTGAAGAGTTTCATAGTAATCCACCCAGAAGTGTAGTTTTGTTTCGAATGACTTTTCTATGGAGAACTTTGCGTATTTGATTTCCATTTCTTGTATGTACAAAGAAGAAGATTCTAAGACTTGTAGCAAAAACTTGCAATCATAATAGAGTTGCGTAATTGATGTTCGAAAATCCATTTTAAACGTATTTTGGGGCATAATTAGTTTTAGGTTTTGACTTAGTTCAATGACCATCCCACCGTTTGTATCAGCGGTACAATAATATTGATCATAGAACACTTGGCCACCTACTGAAACCCTTTGTTTAACAAGTTGCCTATAGGAAAACACAGAGTTTTCTTGCCATTCTATAGGTCTTTCAAACTTATCATCTTTTGTTTTCCCATACAAACAGACATCACCAGATGATAATCGCATAAATGCATCATAGGGATTTTTAGCGCCAATAACCGACATTTTTATCTCTTTCACATTAGGAAGATCATCAATCCTAATTCTATTCTGAACTATTGGTGTATAAGCTGAACCTTGCTTAACCGCTTCCTGGCTGAATTGTTTAGCGATTATATAAAGTTTCGAGGGATCCTTCTCCAGCTTTCTAAACGGAATGGAAATAGTAACTTTATTGTTTCTTTGCTTTGCTAATTCAAGATAGTCAAGAATTCTTGAAGGGTAGAGAGAAGAATAAAAAATTTCTCTTTGTTTTCCATTGATAAATATTTGAAAATACAATACTCCTTTTTCTGTAGCATAAGCACGCAAATCGCTTAGTCGAACAGAATAATCAGTTTTGCTTCTGTTTATGTATTTATTATTTGGATCATTATGACCTTTTATTTGCACGGGCACTCTGCTTTCAAGATTTTTCAGCGATGAATCACCATTGTTGTCTTTGAACAAAAGAATAAACCCATCCCAGGCCATCTCTTTGTCATCGCCTTGAAACTGATGCTCCATGGTGTCGTGATCATCAATGATTGTTTCTAAAGCATTCAACGCTCGATGTTCAGTTTTCGTCGTTGAAACTATCAACATTTTTCTTTATTCTCCTGTTTATCGTTGGTTGCAAAAACTATTGTCTGCTTTGCGGTTGCAGGAAAACTATTGATATACACCTCAAGCGCCCTCTCAATCGCCACGGTTTTCGGCTGCCCGGAGACTTCGCAAAATTCATTCAGCCGATCGTAAATGGCTTTATCCATACGGATAGAAATGGGGTGGTTTTCTTTCTTCGGTCTGGCCATTTTTTTTATTTCCTTTCCATGTTGTCAGGTTCGGGATACAGTAAACAAAGGGCGGCAGTTTTACAGCGTCCAGATGGTTTCGTCCCCGCAGATATTGCGGATTTTCATGCGCAGGGGCTTTTTGTCAGAACAAATGCGGCCATCCCAGAAATTCTTGGTTTGCTTGCCGTTGACGATCACATAGCCCAGCTTATTGATTTTGATTTCGCTGTCGGAGTGCCAAACGCCATCGCGGGCGGTGCAATCCAGACTCAGGAATTCGATGGTTTCCAGGCCTTCTTCGCTGATATGAATGGGTTTGAAGTTCTTCTTTTTATCGTTCAGGACGCCTTTTTGATTGTGCTCTTCGATCTTGGCCCGCACACGGTCGCTGACAAAGGCGTCAATCACCACAGCGTAACCGGGAATCAGGCTGTCCATCGTTTCTTCCAGATGGAATCGGGCTTCATCCTGCGCCACCATATCATCCAGGATTTCTTTCAAATCCCGCAGCTCGATTTCAATATTGGTGCTGTCGTCCTTCCGGATAAAATCCCGGATTTCCTGTTCGCTGGTGATGTCCACATAATAAACGATCACCTTCTTCACGCCACCCGGCAGATCGGGGATGGCATCGTGAATGATGCGGTTCATCGTCACCACATCCAACAGCTTGGAGGAGCTGTCCATCAGGTTGGGCACATAGACGGGAATCATGCCCAAACTGCTGTCAGAAATGGCTCCCTCCCAGAATGAATCCAGGCCATCTTCGTTTTTCAAGCCGGGAATCAGACGCTTGATCACATCCATGGTTTGCACGGGATTGCGGTACAAAGATACGCCATCTTTGATTTCAAGCACGTCAAACGCTGCCCCATTAGCCACCAGCCGGTCACGTGCGGTCTGGATGGAATTGATACCTATATCGCAGTGAATAAAGGGACGGTTCATTTTGTGTGCGACAACTGCGGTTGTTCCGCTTCCACCAAAGAAATCAGCTATTACCATATTTTTGTTTGAAGCGCCATTAATTATTCTTTCTAGTAGTTTTTCTGGCTTTTGAGTTGAATAATCGACTGGTTCTTCTTTATCAGCAGGCTGTAACATAGACAATTTCCAAACATCATCAACAATGCGTTCATCAGTTTCTCTATAGATTACTTTGCCATTTTCGTCACGAGCATTTATCATTTTTCCATCAACTTTTTTTCTAACCAATTGCTTTACTACTTCATTTCGCGGCTCTTTTTGAATATTAAAGACATAATTGTCCTTGCTGTCTTTGACATACCATAGAATCAAATCATGAGAGCGAGTGTAAATAGGTTTACGCATATCAGGCATTTTATTGTAATAATACCAAATGATCTCATTTCGAAAATTTGCCTCACCAAATATTTCGTCCAGCAATATTTTAACATAATGTCCAATATGCCAATCCAAGTGAACATAAATAGAGGCCGTTTCATTCATGACAGACTTAATAGCAACAAGATTCTCATACATCCAGTTAAGATACTTTTCTTTATCCCACACGTCGCCATACATTTTTTCCTCGAAAGAACGGAAATCATCATCCATTTCCATTTCTTCTTCGGCTTTCTGGATGGCTTCCGCCACTTTGGGATTCCGCCGAATATACACCTTCTTGGCATAATCGGCTCCGCTGGCAAAGGGAGGGTCAATGTACACCAAATCCACCTGAATGCCTTTCTCTTTCAGATAGGCGCAGGCAGACACGCATTCCCCGCGGATCACCATATTCCCGTCTTTGTTATCGCCAACGGTTTCCAGCGTTTCCATCTCATACAGCGGCATCCCCCGCTGCAAAACGCCTTGCACCGCATCCGATCCCTTGTATTTCAAAATACGGTTGAAATTCTGCAATACCGCCTGTCCCTCCGCAGGCTCCGGGATAAAGGGGACAAATTTAATGGGCATTGTTTTCATCCTCCCTTAGTACTTCTCCGGCAATTTCTACCATAGACTCGGCAAGTCTTTGTAGATCCCACGGATAAGAACTGCTTCCGTTTTTACTCTCTTCATGCAAGTATCTAAAATCGGAAAAGTTATTGTTATTTGAATTCATACATTCTACAAAAGAGTGTTTCGCACTTTTTAGCAGATATTTACTTTTTATCCTTTCTCTTGTTTCTTCGGATAACTTATCAAACAAATTGATAAGTCTATGCTCATGTTTTTCTTCTATCCCAGTTTCAATTAACCCCATGAGTTTTAGAGAGAGTTCACACGAAAAAGTAAGATTCATAACACACGGCGCAAAGAAATATCCTAGAAATAGCGCTCCTTCCTTGATGCATAAAAGCTGTTTTCCTGTTTTAAGAAAACCTTGCGCGTGGCGGTAGCATGTGTGCTTATTCATCCTGTATCACCTCAAAGAATGATCTAATTTTTTCTATAACCTTTGTTTGCCATTCCAGACCGCTCATAGTATCCTCGATATACAGATAATCGAAACGCTTATATCCGAACAGATCGTTATTCATTGCCGTAAATACATCTTCGGTAAACCTGCGTTTTTTCTGGAATACAGGATCGCGGGCATACAGCGAGCCTTTGGTTTCCACGATGATGGCTTGATGAATCTGCCCGTCCTTCCGCTTGATGATCAGGAAGTCGGGCGTGTATTGCCCCACATAATTCCAGCGGTTATTTGTTTTTTCATAGCAGGTAATGTGGAACTCCGTCAAATAGCCATCGCCGTTGTAATAAACCTCCAGCCCCTTATCCGCAAGATCGGACAGCTGCAAAACGCCCTCCAGGAAAATCTTTTCCAGGCCGCTGTCCGTACGATACGGCAGATAATGGTAGGAACGATCCTTTTGTGGGATCGGAGCATACTGGCTTTGCAAAAGCCTTGCCTGCTCATGCTGGCCGAGGCCATCCAGCAGGGCAATGGCCTTTTTCACGTCCTCCGGGATTTCCAGCTGGCCACGTTCATCCTTTATGATCTTTTCTACCTGTTCCTGATCGGGGTAGTATTGATCCGGTTTGGTGGTCGTGACAGTGGAAGTGAAATGCTGCATCACCAGCAGCGCCGCATCCTGCCGGATCTTTTCCTCCCGGGTTTCAAAGGTGCGTTTGTCACAGAAGGCTTTGCGGATATTCGCTTCTACCAGGGCATGGTTGAATTTGGAACTGAAATACCGTGTGCCGTCTTCCTCATAGGTGATATATTGATAGATGGGCTTTAATATCGCTTCGTACTTTGCCAATTCGTCCAGGGATAAGGTATGAAAGCTGGCTTTTGCAATGGCTGCCAGCCAGCCCCAGAACGTGACAGCTTCGGTTCCCTGCTCTTCCGTTACCAGGTCGGTGGTGGTATGCTCAGCTTGTTGCTGAAAGTCGGTGGTGATGATCCGGCCCTGGAGCACCTGAGCATCCTGAGCGGATTTTGAGAGTTCCTCTTCCGTACTGGCTGTTTTCTCAATTACGATCGTGTCATACTGTACCCGCAGCTGATAAAAGCTGATGGGCGGCACCTTCAGCCGATCCATACGGCTGTAACGGTTCAGGGTGACGAGAGGATTGGATGCTTTGCTTGAAAACTCATCCAGGGTGGTATGCTGTTCTTTCTGCAGCTGTTCCGCCAGCTTTTCCGCATTGTCCTGGTTGAGGTAAATCAGGGCCGTTTCCGGGGCTCCTTTCGTCACCTGACGCAAACAGCGGCAAGAGGTTTGCAGTACCATGTTTTTCGGGCAGTCCCCTTCCTGGGATAAGATGATGCCCGTCAGGCTGCGGCAGTCCCAGCCCTCCTTGCCAATCTGAACAAGCAAAACAATGCGAATCTTGGAAAAGGGCTGATCCAACGTGTCAAACTCCAGTTGGCTTTCCGCCGGCTGGGGATAGGCTTTATTGCCCTTATGGAATTTCAAAATACAATCGATGGACAGTCCATATTCCGCAACAATCTGAGAAACGATGGGCCAAACGACGGTTTCCAGTTTTTCAATCGATCCGCAATATATGCCCAGCTTTGCCGTCAATCCGCCGGGATAGGTAAGGTCTTTGTATGTATCCAGGAAAGTGCGAACACCCCGGCGAATGATTTCGCTGCTGTCTGCAATCTCGGCAATTTTCACAATGGGCCGCTTCAGGAAATTGCCAATGCCGTCGATCAGAGGATAGTAATATACGATGTTGGATATTTCACTGCTGGCAATGCTCATGTCGCCCACTTCGATCTTCTTTGGAGAGGACAGATAGGGCGTGCCGGAAAAACCCAGAACAGAGTTGATGTGGCCCTGCGCCGCCCACTGATTGACCACGAAGCGCAGACGAATATCCTCCGATACCGCATGATGAACTTCGTCTATGAAAATGGAGAGAGAAGGGATTTCGCCAATCGTGCTTCTCAACTCATTAGCAAAGCGCAGCACATCTTCTTTATCGTCGATGAAACTAATCTGTCCGTTTTTCTCTGTGATTCTGTCAAGAATGACTTTTTCGGCGTTGGTTACGGCAACGACCCCGAATAAATCCCGGTAAGGCTGATGCGCAGCCAGCTTTTGTACATTTGGATTCTTAACACGGTTTGATTTGCTTGCAGATTTGTTTTCATCCAGGATTTCAAATCGGATCAGCCGCTTGATTTCACTGGCGGCGGGTTCTGGCAGCACCCAGGAAGGGTCAAAATTCTGGATCGTTCTCAGGCTGGGGATAACGGATGATTTCAGCCCTGATGGCGCAAAGAGCATAAAATTGTGGGCGAAGGCAGGATTGCCTGGTTCATTATTTGCAAAATACAAATCAAGATAGATGAAAGCCGCCATGAGGTAGGTTTTGCCAGCGCCCATGGGAAGGCTGAATAGATAATCGGCATAACTGACATGATAGAAAACATCATCAAAGAACTTGTGGTAGTCAATGCTCTGCGGATCATTCTGGATTTTTTCCAATAGGCTTTTCGCGGTATAATTGCCGTGTTCATCTTTTTGAGCAGCATATTGATACAGTGCCGCAGCCGCAGGAGTATTCAAAAGATAATCCCTTGCTGAAGCTGTCAAGGCTTCATTTTCAAGCGATAAAGTGTTAAATGTGCCATCAATAAACAAGGAAGCTAACGGTTTGCATCCGCCAACAATTTTCAGATAGAGATATGTTTTAATAGCGTCAATCTGCGCATCACGCAGACAGTTTTTGTTTTCCATGTATTCGATGAGACTTTGGATCGTACATTCCGAAGAAGAGTACCATAAATCCCTTGCTTGACGAATCATTTTGTAAAACATGACATACTCCAATCATGCGATAATCACAGGAAGAGTCTTGTAAAAATCCAAATTCATTATATATTATTTGCATTGTAAAAGCAATACAAAATAAGGGGAAAAGCAAAAAAAGAGATTGAGTGAGTTCCATCATGTTTCAAAAAACACAAAACGACCGCCGGGTTTCTTTCCCCAGCGGCTTAAGGTTCGAGATTGCTTTCTTTGAAAAGCGGAGAAGCGAAGAAATCTGAAATGTCGATATCTAGCCCTTGGCAGATTTCGTGGATCACGCGGAGCTTCACGGAATCGTATGCGCAGTTGACGATGTTGCCAATCGTGGACTTGGGCACGCCGCTGCGCATATAAAGTTGGTATTGCGTCATGTGCCGTTCCGCCAGAAGTTCTTTCAGCCTGCTGCTGATCGCCTCGTTCAATTGCAACTCGCTTACCGCCCGTTCCTGTAACTATACTATCAGTATGGGGGCGGCGTTTTATCTTTTGGCCCTTGTAGCTGTACCAATCGAGAAAAATGTGATATACTGCTGAGCAAGGAAAGGGGGCGAGCGCGGAAACGGATGGAAGCGGCTGGAATCAAAATGCGAAAGCGGTCTTTTTGCCTTTGTCCGGGTCATTGGATTTGCTGCGCAGCTCCACAGTACGATCATTGCTGGCAGGCACATCGGGGTCACGCTTCCTGATAACACATGAAGATGATTATTTGCCTGGAGTGCTGGATTCGATCCTTTGCGATCCGGGGCAATTTGAAAATTTGATATGTGCGCTGGGTGAGAGAATCATCGGCAGCTATAAGGGGGCATCCCGCTGCGCGGCACTTTGGGATTGGGATAAACGGAGCGGCTTGCTGATTCACAAGAAAAACCAAACCGTGCTCTGTGCTTTTCTTCCGTTGGTTTCAGAAGCACAGGCACGATTGGAAAAGCAACTGACTTTGGAGGTTTCGCAGTTGGCGCTTCGGGCGGGAGAGACAATCATCGACATGGGTCACAACCCCATAACAGGCAAGCAGAAATTGTCCGATATTTTGAGATACATGGCTGCACAAATCGATCCTGACTCAATACCGTATCTCACTTATCCCGGCAATCCTTGCTCAGGGGCATTAATAAATTCAACTGAAAGAAAAACATGAGAATCCCAGAAAAAACATCATGGCAAGTAATGCGTGTTTGGGCCCACATCGCAAATCGCTTGTTGGGGAAGAATCTCCAAATCCCTTGAATCACAAAACGCGTTTTGTGAGCTGCGCCATTTTGCAAAATGACTTCCACCGTATTTTGAGAATAGGCATGAGGATCCTCACGGGGATTGTGAGAATGTGATATGATCCTCACATCACATTGAGAGATCGTGAGAATCATCACATCTTCTCATTCACAAGAAATCATTTCAGGCTTTCTCGTCCATTTTCTCATGAAGTGTTTCGCAGAAACGCGCAGCCGCATATCCGGGATATGCGTGCAGGAGGGGATTGGGGATACGTCCCCAACAAGCAAGGTTGCATTGTGGTGCACCACAGGCATTGCTTGCCAGTAACTTTTAGCGTGATTTTTTATGTTAAGGAGAAATGCACCCGTGCGATTTCGTTCAGCTGCTCAGCGATCCCATCAAAAGGACGATTCAGATCCAGCGTCTTTACGCTGATTTTATTGCCGCTCATGCTGTAGGTGTGATCGGGCTGGATGGCTTCATCCGTGCGGGCATAGAGCAGCATCCCCGCCACTTTCTTATGCGGCTTATCTGCCAATTCTGCTTCTTTGTTCTTCACATAGGTATAGATTTGGTACAGATTCTGGGAATGCAAAGTATGCACATCATACTGTGTTTGTGTGGTGTGAGAATAATACTTCGCATCAATGATGAGAATGTCATTCCCGCTGGAGAGCGTAATGTCACTTTGCATAATGGGGAGCAGCATACTCTCGTCATCATCCAGCTGCCATTGGATACGAGAAGCATTGACATTCAATGGTGGATGGAAATGCTTGCGGTAATACTCCAGGATGAATTTCTCATAGAGCCTGCTCATGCGTTGATCGTCCACAAAAGAAGCCAGTTTGAATTCTCCCCGCGCTGTTGTCAGCAGCATCCCTTCCAGGATCAGCTGACAAATGCTGAGCAGCATCCGATAGGTTTGATTGTTTCTTTGAAAGCGGAGGAAGGACCACCGGATCTCAGATGGTTCGATGGTGTCCACCTCTGAAAAGAAAAGCATGCAGCGTTTCAAAACATTTTTATACGCAGGATCAACTTTTTCATGTTGCAAAAGGAGCATAGAGGTGGTTTTCAAAATCTGGTTGAACGTGTTATTGACAGATAGCTCGTCATAATCGCACGTCAAAACCTGCTTTCTGCTGATCCTGTTCTGTATCGTTTCCGGTAGATTGATCTTTCCCCGCATGACGGGAATTGTTTCGGCCTTATTGATGTACTCCCGATAAAGTCCCTGCTTGAGCTGCCGGCTGATTCCTTTGGAAAGGATCGCGGCGAAAAGATTGTGGATGTTCTCAAAGGCTTCTTTCTCACGCTCTTCATCAATGGATTGATGGAGCGTGGTGAAAGCATAGGAGAGCATATAGTAGATGTTATGAATCAGGATGTGTTTGTCTTTGATCATTGAAACACACCACGCAAAATGTTTTCCCACCGCTGGATCTTTCCAGGATCGTCGAACCAATACTCGTTCAGCATGGGAAGGATATCATACTCTACTACTGCCTGAAGCCACGCTTCGTCACATTTTTTCTGACCGCAAAAATAACTGTGTCCAATGCAGAAGCCTTTGCCGAGGGACCGATCAGCAGCAATATCCCGATTGAGTATCTTGATTTGGTCGATCAGATCATTCAGGGTTTCGCTGTTCAGCCCTTCCTGATACTTTTTGAAACCCTCTGAGTCAAACCCGGGCTCCATTTCAAAAAAGCTGAACCTGCGGCGCAGCGCATAGTCGATTATTGCCAAACTCCTGTCCGCTGTATTCATCATGCCGATGATATACAGATTGGCGGGCACGGCGAAACTAAGACCATTATAAGCCAGCGTTGCTTTGGCGCCGCGGTAATCCTTTTCGATCAGCATCAGCAATTCACCGAAAATCTTGCTCATGTTCCCGCGGTTGATCTCGTCAATGATGAAGAAGAAATCTTTGTCTGGCTGGTTTGCGGCTTTTTGACAGAAACGATAGAAAACGCCGTATTTCAATTCGAAGCCGTCATTTTCCGGTTTATACCCCATCACGAAATCTTCATAGGAATAATTTTGATGGAACTGCACGAATTCGATCCGACTGTCATCTTTTTTACCCATCATGGAATAAGCCAAACGCTGGGCTGCAAAAGTCTTTCCTACACCAGGCGCACCTTGCAGGATGATATTCTTTTTGTTTCTCAGCACAGCGACCAACGTATCATATCTCTCTTCCGAGAGATAGACGTCCTCTAAGAAGTCCTGTTTCGTATATGAATCTTTCTGCTCACCCTCTGCCAAAGGATTTGCTTCGCGGATCATATCAAGGATAAAGTCAAACTCCCCTTTGGTCAGTTTGAACAGACTGCCCTGCGGATTGACGAAATACTCCATTTTCTGAAGCTCTGGGCACTCTTTCAGGGTCTGGTAATCAATGGGCGAACTCAACCCTTCGACTTTTTCAAAATACAGTTTTTCTCCATCTTGTTCCGCGCTGATTTTTCCGAGCGCAACGATTTGTTTGACCGGGTTGGATTCATAGCCGATCACCATATCCCCGGCTTTTGCGTCCAGGAAGTTTTGGAAGATGCGCCGCTTATTTCCGTTTTCGTTGAGCAGCGTATAGGATTGAACTTCTCCGACGGCGATGCCCGAAAAGCTCCATATTTTCGGATTGGCGTTCAGCCACCAATAGCCGTGTTCTTCCTCGTCAGGGTCCCGTGATTCAGAAACCGGTGTCTCAGACCAATTCATTTGATCCAAAGCGGACGACAGTTCTTCCCGCAGTTTCCAGATATAAGCGCCGTCTTCATCGGCAGATGCTGACTTGCCAACATAAAGGATGGGCCACCAACACGCGTTTTCTTCGTTCCGGGGCATTAGGGGACAGCCGGTTTTTTCATGAATTCGGCGTGCTAATTGCTGCGAACCCATATTGTAATAGCTTTTATTCTTTCCGTATTTTATAGCAAGCTGCGTGCAGGTGGCCGCCCCGCCATAATCCTTGAAGCATTTAACGATTCTTAATGCAGTCTCGTTGAACACGGATGGATCATGCAACAATTCCAACCATTGTTCCGTGGAAAATCCCGGCGTATAGTCCATTGGAAACCATCCGTCACTATCGACGGTTTCTTCGGTATGCTGTGAATAAAAGCGGCTGATATAAAAACCCACATCCATGGTGAGCGTCTTTAGTTCCGGGTCAGGATAACACGAATCTGTTAATTGAGATGCCAATAAATCTCTAAGCTCTTGATCTTTTTTGATTTCTTCACAAATCTCATCATAAAAAGCATAGAAATCCCGGATCTTGGAGGTATCAATCCCTTTTTTGACCACAAGATCCGCATTTAATTCTTTACAGATCGTTCTGAGCTCACTGTATTTATAAATATAGTATTTGTCAGGATATCGCAGCCATAAATAAGTGGAGATAGCATTGGGATGCTGATAATGCTGTAAAGCATCACTTCTCACCCTGTCTCTCACTTTGTCTGCTTGCTCAATAAACCCAACGATCCTGTCCGCCACATCTTTTGATTCGTCGAATAAATCAAGGAACATAGCCCTGATTGTTTCAGGCTCTACCCGTGCATAATCCTTGATCATTTTTCTGGGAAAGTTGTTCATGGAGCCAAGCAAGTTATATGTTTTGGCTAAGGAGCGCGTCAGCATATCAGCAAAATCTGCTGTGTTGATATCCCAGTTTTCTTGAAAACACTGGACCGCTTCCCATTTGTATTTCTCATTTTTCCATTGGAAAGCCAAGAAATCTTTTTTGTATTGGGTCAGCGCATCCTGCAAACGAAGTGTGTCAAACATCGTGATACCTCCGATCCATTAGGAAAACGAATTCTTCTTGTCCATATTATACCATACATGGAATGAATATAAAAGTCATAAAAAAGCGATAGTGTAACAGAAATTTAACACTTGTAATAAGTCCCAGCCGCTGGTACCAAAACCAGCCTCGAAACACCGTTTTTTCTCTGAAATATCCAAATAATTACAGCTGAAAATCTGCTCGATGGCCCGCAAACGCAGGAAAATCAAGGGTTTTGAAATTATGAAGAACGGATCGTTCCTGGTCCCAGCCGCTGGTACTGACAAGTGGTTTTCAAAATGCTACGCTGTCTGTGCCGGGATGATGGGGAAAGCGCAAAACCGCATACACCACCGGTAAGCCAAACGAAGGGAGGAATTGCAGTCAGATGACTGACGAACGGAAACAGCCTGATGTCAGCCGAAGGAGCAGGCATATCCTGGCCTGCCTGCCATATACATTTCCATAGAAAGGAGGCGCTGCTTATCCCCAAACCGAACCCCATCCGCGTGATCGTTTACTATCCCCAAACGGACGAAGGAAAGCGCGCCCTGGCCCGGCGCATGGCCGGCGTGCACGCCGACTGGGCTTGTGATAAGATGAAAAAGCTGAATTGTCCGGCAGAGCAGAAAACGCAATTATTCAACGCAGTGATGGCTTCCGCCAAACGAAAACGGGATCAGGCCCGCTGAGGCCCGATCCCAGCCCGGCGAGCATCGTGGATGCTTGCCGGGTCATTTTCATGAAACAAGCTGTGCTGATTAGATCATTTTGAAGTTTATTCATTCTCCCTTTCCGCATCATCTGTAGACGGGTTCATAGGGACGCCAAACAGCGTGTTCATATAATCCTGCTGCATCATCAGGATTCTTGCCACTTCCACATAGCCGTCCCGGACACGGTAAAAAGCCTTATACGCTTTGTAGTTGACAGAATAATACCCCGTGAACAGACCGCGATAGTACAGCGGGATACCGGAAAGGGGAAATGCTTTCTTTCCGCCAATCGCATTGGCGAATTCGGCCACATACTGATCCGCCAAATCATAGCTGCCCGAGGCCTGCACGACCCCATCCCATACCGCATCCATATCGCGCAGCGCTTCCGGCGCGTAACGAATCCGGTATTTCATTTCGCTTCGTTCTTGCGATTCCGAAAATGGGCGCGAAAATCTGCTTCGGAAATCCAGCCTTCTTCCTCCGCGGAACGGATGCCGGCGTTGATTTCACAAAGCAACTGGATCATGGCTTCCGCTTTCTGGAAGTTCTCCTCATCCTGCATATCCCGGATGCTGTAAGCTCCATGGCCGTTGCGGGTCAGATACACCGGCTGGCCTTTTTGCACTTTTTCCAAAACAGTCCCGTAATTCCGAAGATCAGAAATGGGTGCGATCGTTGCCATGCGCATGCTCCTTTCTCCAATTCCTCCATTTATTATAGCACGCTTTGAATTTTGATGCAACCATTTTTCGACGAATTTATCGAAACTTTTGAAAATGCGCTTCCCACATTCTCCGGCTGATCGTTTTCCCCTCTGTCTCCCATGCCTGGATATTCCGCTCATCCGTATGCAGATAATCGGCGAATTGTTTGCGCGTCATGCCCAGGGAGGAACGCAGCGCCCGGATGGCCTGTCCCTGTCCGTTCAGCAGGAAACGGTGATAATCGTCCAGCAGATCAGAAACAGGGATGCCGTACAGCGCCGACAGCTTGTCCATCACAGCAGGATCATAGGAACCCGCTTCGCCGGTTTCCAGGCTGTGATACACGCTGCGGCTTACGCCGATTTGGACGGCGGCCTCCTTTTGCAAAAGGCCCAACTCATGCCGACGCCATCGGAGCCGGTCGGGCATGTTTTCGATGTCCGCGTATCGCCGGTATTTGCGATGGAGGGAAAAAGCCTCGGAAATCTTCTTGGTTTGGGTCACCCGGAAGGAAAGGATATATAAGGGTGCGAACCTCACCTGACTTCCTTCTGTGCGGCACAGGATATACATTTTCTCGGAAATCCGGGCGCAAACGTGCCAGATATTGGAAGAAACAGTGCTTTCTCCCGCCCATGCTACACCGGTGCTGGGATAGCATTTTCAATGCACCGGGCGGCATAGGAGGAAAGGGGAGAGCCGTTTTCCGGGCGGAAGGTGTTCACCGCTTTGATGAGCCCCAAAGAGCCGACGGACACCAGATCGTCGGACGAATAGCCCGGTACGGTGTATTTTCTTGCAATGTGGGATACCAGACGCAGGTTGTGCTCAATGAGCTTCAGCCGGGCTTCCTCGTCGCCTTTTGCCATGGCGGCCACGGCTTCCTGCTCCTCCTGCCGGCTCAGGGGCTTGGGGAAGCCGCCCCGGGATGATACGATGCCGAAGAAAAACAGCGCGTCCCTGAACAGCCAATAGATCAATGACAGCATACCTTTCACCTCCGCCTTATTCTATGCGAAGGAGAAGGGACGCATCCGCCGGACGGGGACGGGGCAGAGCATCGGCTTTGTCGATGCTCTGAGCGCCGACAGACAAGCCGGCGCCGGAAGTGTTCGGGAAGAGCGTTTTGCTTTGTTATATACTTTTATCCGGGGTTTCCGGAAGAGAAAGCAGAACCTGCTCCATTTGGTTCAGCTTTGCCAGCCGGATGATGGCGCTCTCCAGGGCGTGGGACATTCTTTTCGTTTGCCGGACGCCGTTTTCGTACCAGATGTTTTTGACGACGAGCGCGTTTGCCTTCCGGTCTGCCGTGGCCTCCAGGCGGCCGATGAAGCGGTCGCCCCACAGGATGGGCAGCACATAATATCCGTACTTCCGCTTTTCAGGGGGCGTGTAGATTTCCCAGGAATACCGATAATCCCAGAGGGCCTCGATCAGCTTCCGGTCCCACAGCATGGGGTCCAGGGGCGCCAGGAGCTCCAGCCGGGGGCTTGCATCCACTTCGTCGGCCAGCACGGTGTCCAGCAGCGGCTGATCCGAGGAAAGCAGATACAGGGGAAAGCGGATGCCCTCCGCCTGCACGGGGGTGATTTCCTCTGCCTGCGCCAAGGCCACGAAGGCCTGCTCCCGCTGCTCGGCGCTGCTTTCAATGCCCAGGAAGGCGTCGGAGCGCCGGTTCCACAGCAGGCCCACGGCGCCGATGCGCCTTTTGACGCGCCATTGCCGGAAGGCGGCTTCGTCCTGGCAGGGATCGGGCGCGGAAAGAAGCTCGGGCGGAAAATACTTGTCCGCCAGGTCGTAATACTTCCGGGAGCCGCTTTTGTGGTGGATCAAAAGCACGCCGTCGGTGTACAGCTGCTCCAGCACGGACCGGGAAGCCTGGGATTGCCCCTGCCAGTTTCCGCTCCAGTGCATGGAAGAATGCCAGTGGATTTTTCCTTCGATGGGCAGCGAGTCGCTGCTCACCGGGCCATGCCGCCGGATGTAGGAGACGGCCCTTTCTTCCAGCTCCGCAAGCCCCGGAAAGGATGCGCCGTGGCTTTTGCTCCTTTCCCGATAGCCGGCAAAATACGGCCAGTCCTCCCGGGGCCAGATGGACAATTCCTTGTCGACGTAATCCACCAGCAGGCGATCTTTGTACAGCAGATCGGCAAGCGTTTGCCTTTTGAAGCCCCTGACCCGGGACTGCAGCGTCAGTTCCGCGTTCTTTCCGCACACGTCCACCGGGTCGAACTGGATGCAGCCCGCCTGGCGGACATACTGATACGCGCCCTCCTTGCCGGAAAAGCGATATTTGCCCAGCAAGCCCTGCTTGCTGAGAATGAAACGCCGGGCCTGTTCCCTGGTGATCGAAAGCATATGTTCGCGCCTTCCTTTTCGTGCGGTCGCTGCCTTGCGGATGCAAAAGCCCATGCTGAAGCGGCAGCATGGGCGAAATTATAACGCGATTTCCTGGAACGCGCCGTTTTTGAGTACGATCTGGCCGGAAAAGCCCGCCTCCAGGGCCAGTTCCCGGGCCAAATCGAAGCCGAAGGCCAGCTTTTGCCGGTCGTGGCAGTCGCTGTTGATCATAACGGCGCAGCGGCGCTTTTGCAGCTCCTTCAGAATCCACAGGGCCGGATAAGGGGTTTTCCGGTAGCCCTTGGCCATGGCGCCGGTGTTGATTTCAAAGATCGCGCCGGGGGCGCACAGGGCGTCCAGCGCGGCTGTCACCGCGGCGCGGTACCGGGGGTGATCGTTATCCAGGATGGCGGTCCCCTCGTCGAATTTGGTCAAAAGATCAAAGTGGCCCACGATGTCGCATTTGGTTTTTTCCTTCACCTGGGCGACCAAAGCGTAGTAGGCCTCGGCGTAGGCGTAAGGATCGCCGCCAAAATGATCCCGGATATTGCGCAGGGCGATTTCCTTTGTCCAATCCACGCTCAGATGCCGGCCGTCCTTTTTGATCCAGTGCACCGAGCCGATGGCGTAATCGTATTCCGCCGGACGGGGCCCGGCCAGGATGTCCCGCTCCACGCCGCAGTAGATTTCCATCCGGCCATCATACTGCTTTTTCAGCGCGTCCACGTCCTCCCGGTAGCGCATTTCCTTGTCCCTGGTCATGCCGCAGTCGGAAAAAGCGGGATCGCTGTGGCCCGAAAAGCCCAGGGCGAAAAACCCCAGGGAAAAGGCCTGCTGCGCCATTTGAGAAGGGGTGTCTTTGCCGTCGCAGTAGATGGAATGGGTGTGGAAATTACTTTGCACTGCCATTGCCGGTCATTTTCTCCTGCTTCACTTTGTGGTCGATCACGTGGCGGGAGGCCAGCTCTTTGCGGATGTCCTCCAGGGAAATGCCCATCTCCACCATCATCACCATCACGTGATAGCAAAGGTCCGCCACCTCGTAGATGGTTTCGGGCTTGTCGTTCGCCTTGCCGGCGATGATCACCTCGGTGCTCTCCTCGCCCACCTTCTTGAGGATCTTGTCGATGCCCTTGCTGAAAAGGTAGCTGGTGTAGCTGCCCTCCGGCGGGTTTTCCTTGCGGCCCTGCAAAAGGGTCATCAGGCTGTCCAGGGTGAAGGGCGGTTCCTGCTCCGGGTTTTCGTACACGGGGTTGAAAAAGCAGCTGTCCGCGCCGGTATGGCAAGCGGGGCCGTCCTTGCGCACCAGCACGGTGAGGGCGTCCATATCGCAGTCGGCGGTGATGGATACGATGTGCTGATAGTTGCCGCTGGTTTCGCCCTTGAGCCAAAGCTGCTGCCGGGAGCGGCTGAAAAAGCAGGTGAGGCCCTTTTCCATGGAAATGCGCAGGCTTTCCTTGTTCATGTAGGCCAGGGTGAGCACCTTGTTGGTGTCGGCGTCCACCACGATGGCGGGGATCAGGCCCTTTTCGTCAAATTTTAATTGCTCCATGTCGATCATGCGTTTCATCTCCTGACAATGATGCCGTTTTCGGCCAATTCTTTTTTCAGATCGGGGATTTTTACCTCGCCAAAGTGGAAAATGGAGGCGGCAAGGCCGGCGTCCACCCTGGGAAGCGCCTGGAACAGATCCACAAAATGCCGGGCGCAGCCTGCGCCGCCGGAGGCGATCACCGGCACCTGCACGGCGTCGCACACCAGGGAGAGCAATTCCAGATCGAAGCCCTGCTTCACTCCGTCGGTGTCCATGGAATTGACCACCACTTCGCCGGCCCCGTTTTCCACGCACCGGCGCACCCAGGAGATGGCCTCCATGCCGGTATCCTCCCGTCCGCCCTTGGCAAACACCCGGAACTGGCCGTCCGCGCGCTTCACGTCCACCGACAGCACCACGCACTGGTCGCCGTATTTTTTCGCGGCTTCGCCCACCAGCTGGGGATTGCGGATGGCGCCGGAATTGACGCTCACCTTGTCGGCCCCGCATTTGAGCACCCGGTCGAAATCCGCGATGGAATTGATGCCGCCGCCCACGGTGAGGGGAATGAATACGTTGGAGGCGGCCTCGGTCAGAATGTCGGTGAACAGCTTCCTGCCCTCGGCGGAGGCGGTAATGTCGTAAAACACCAATTCGTCGGCCCCGTGATCGGAATAATACTTGGCCAATTCCACGGGGGAGGATACGTCCCTGAGCCCCTGGAAATTGACCCCCTTTACCACCCGCCCGTCCTTCACGTCCAGGCAGGGGATGATGCGCTTGGTAATCATTTCGCTTCCTCGATCGCTTTTTTCAGGTCCACGGCCCCGGTGTAGAGGGCCTTGCCCAGAATGGCGCCGTAGAGCCCCATTTCCTTCAGGGCGCGGACATCCTCCAGGGTGCTGACGCCGCCGGAGGCGATGAAATCCAGAGAGAATTTTTTGGACAGGCTTGCGTACAGCTCCCGGTTGGTTCCCTGCATAGCCCCGTCCCGGGAAATATCGGTGCAGATCACGGTTTTGACGCCGAGGGTCTCCAGCGCTTGGCAGAACCCGTCCAGCGTTTCCCGGCTCACCTCCCGCCAGCCCTTTACGGCCACCAGGCCGTCCCTTACATCCACCCCCACGGCGATTTTTTCGCCGTAGCGGCTGACCATGTCGGCAAGAAAGACGCGGTTTTCCACTGCCGCCGTGCCCAGGATCACCCGGAATACCCCGGCGTCCAGATATTGCCGGACCACGCTTTCGTCCCTGACGCCGCCGCCCAATTCCACCTTCAATCGGGTTTCCCTGGCCACCTTTTCCACCCAGGAAAAGTTGGGCGTGCCGCCGTCCCGGGCGCCCTCCAGGTCCACCATGTGGATGAACTCCGCCCCGGCTTCCTCAAAGCCCCGGGCTACGGCAAGGGGATCGCTGCTGTACACCGTCACCTGATCGTAATCGCCCTTATAGAGGCGCACGGCCTGGCCCCGGTACAGGTCGATGGCGGGAAAAATCTTCATGCTGCCCCTCCTTTACAGCCCGCAGAAGGCCTGCAGGATGGCAAGGCCCACTTTGCCGCTCTTTTCCGGATGGAATTGGCAGCCCATTACGTTGTCCCTTTCCACCGCGGCGGTGAGCGGAGCGCCGTATTCGGCAAAGGCGGTCACGCAGGGCGCGCATCCGTCGGCGTAATAGGAATGCACGAAATACACGCAGTCGCCTTCGCTTATCTCCCGGAACAGGGGGCTTTTATGATTGGTGAAATGCAGCGCGTTCCAGCCGATGTGGGGAATTTTGTAATCCTCCGGGATCACGCCCCGCATGGGCACCACCTTGCCCGGGATCAGGCCCAAGCCCCGGTGCGCGCCGTATTCCAGGCCTTCGTCAAAAAGCAGCTGCATGCCAAGGCAGATGCCCATGAGCGGCGCGCCGCGCCCGGCTGCGTCGCACACCGCCTCGTCCAGATGCTTTTTCCTCAGCTTTTCCGCTGCGTCGCCGAACGCGCCTACCCCGGGCAGGATGATCTTGTCCGCCTTCCGGATGGTTTCCGCGTCGCCGGTCACCTGCACGCTTTGACCGAGAAAGCCGAAGGAGCTTTTCAGGGAAAACAGATTGCCCACGCCGTAATCTACGATGGTGATCATCACAGCACGCCCTTTGTGGAAGGAATTTCGTCCCTGCAGGCGGGATCAATACTGACGGCCTGGCGCAGCGCCCGGCCCATGGCCTTGAAGGAGGCCTCCAGGATGTGGTGGGAATTGACGCCGTCCAGCTGCTTCAAATGCACCGTGGCGGCGGCGCTGCGGCAGAAGGCCAGGAAGAATTCCTCGCCCAGCTCGGTATCGAAATCGCCCACCTTGGGCGCGGGAATGGAAAGGCTGTAGCGCAGGGTGCACCGGCCGCACAGGTCCACGGCGCACAGGATCAGCGCCTCGTCCATGGGCAGCAGGCTGCTGCCGTAGCGGGTGATGCCCTTTTTGTCGCCCAGGGCCTTCGCAAAGGCCTGGCCCAGCACGATGCCCACGTCCTCCACCGTGTGGTGGTAATCCACCTGGGTGTCGCCCTGGCAGGAAACGGTCAGGTCGAAGCGGCCGTGACGGGCGAACAGGGTGAGCATATGGTCCAGAAATCCGCAGCCGGTATTGACGGCGCTTTCGCCCCGTCCGTCCAGGTTCAGGGCCAAACGGATGTCGGTTTCCGCCGTTTTGCGGGCAATTTCCGCGTTTCTCATGGCTGTGCCTCCTTGAGGATCGCTTGGGTCTGCCGGATCAAAACCTGCATTTCCTCTTTGGCGCCGATGGAAATGCGCACGTAGGGGAGAATGCGGGGAATGGAAAAGTGCCGCACCAGCACGCCCCTTTCCTTCAGCGCCAGGTAGTATTTTTCGCCGTCCCTGTCCGGCGGCGCGGCGAAGAGGAAATTGGCGCCGGAGGGCAGCACCTCAAAGCCCAGGGCGGCCAATTGCTCCTTTGTCCACTGCCTGGTTTCCCGGATCCTGCGGCAGTTGTCCATGTAATAATCGTCGTCGTCGATGGCGGCGGCCGCGGCGGCCAGGCTCATGCGGTTCACGTTGTAGGGGTTGATGCTGCAGCGGACGGCGTTGATCTCCGCCATCAGTGCCTTGGGCCCCACGATGAAGCCCAGCCTGGCCCCCGCCAGGGAGCGGGATTTGGAGTAGGTCTGCACCACCAGCAGGTTTTCCATTTCCTGCGTCAGGGGGATGCAGCTTTCCCCGCCAAAGTCCACGTAAGCTTCGTCCACGATCACCAGCCTGTTCGGATTTCCTTGGGCCAGCGCGCGGATTTCGTCCCGGGTCAAAGCGATGCCGGTGGGCGCGTTGGGATTGGCCAGGATCACGTGGCCCTTGGCCTGCGCAAACGCGTCCAGGTCCACGGTGAAATCGTCCTTGAGGGGGATTTCGGCAAAGGGCAGGCCGTAGAGACGGCACAGCACGGGGTAAAGCCCGTAGGTCACGTCCGGGAAAACGAAGGGCGTTTCATCGTCGCCGTAGGAGAGGATGATGAAATGCAGCGCCTCGTCGGAGCCGTTGGTGAGCAGCACGTTTTCGGGGGAAACGCCGTAGCGCCGGGCCAGCCGCCGCCGGGCGGCAAGCAATTCCGGGTCGGAATACAGGTTCATTTTGCCGGCTTCCCTGTTCACCGCATCGATGACGCCTTGGGACGGGGGATAGGGCGATTCGTTGGTGTTGAGCTTCACATACTTTTGATCCCGGGGCTGCTCGCCGGGCACATAGGGCTTCATGTGCTTTAAGCGCCTGCTGAAAAAGGCGGTCATGGGGTTTCCTCCTCAAGGCGGCTCAGGGCGCTGCGGGCGTGACCCTCCAGGCTCTCCGCCCGGGCGAACACGGCCACCTTTTGCGCTGCCTTGTTCAGCGCGTCTGCGGTGTAATAGGAAAACTGTGTTTTCTTCACAAAATCATCCACCGACAGGGGGCTGGAGAAACGGGCGGTGCCCATGGTGGGCAGGGTGTGGTTGGGGCCGGAGAAATAATCGCCCAGCGCTTCGGGGCAGTAACGGCCCAGGAACACGCTGCCGGCGTTCCTGACCAGGTTCAGGTAATCAAAGGGCTGATCCACGCAGATTTCCAGGTGCTCCGGCGCGATGCGGTTGGATACGTCCATGGCGGCGCGCAGGGAATCGCACACGATGATCTTGCCGAAATTGTCGATGGAGGCCCGGGCGATCTCCTGCCGGGGCAGGGTGGAAAGCTGCTTTTCCAGTTCCAGCGATACATTTTGCGCAAGCTCCGGGCTGTCGGTCACCAGCACGGCGGCGGCGATGCGGTCGTGCTCCGCCTGGGACAGCATGTCCGCCGCCACCCAGGCGGGGTTGCTCTTGCCGTCGGCCACGATGAGGATCTCGCTGGGCCCGGCGATCATTTCAATGGACACCTGGCCGAACACCTGCTTCTTGGCCTCTGCTACAAAGGCGTTGCCGGGGCCCACGATCTTGTCTACCCTTGGCACCGTCTGCGTGCCGTACGCCATGGCGGCGATGGCCTGCGCCCCGCCCATTTTGAACACCCGGTCCACCCCGGCGATCCTGGCCGCGGCCAGCACCGAGGGGTCCACCCGGCCCGCCTTGGCGGGGGTGGCCATGATCACCTGACGGCACCCGGCCAGCTTGGCCGGCACCGCGTTCATGAGCACCGTGGAGGAAAGGGGCGCCGTGCCGCCGGGCACGTAAATGCCCACCGTGTCGATGGGAATCACCTTCTGTCCCAGCACCACGCCGTCCTTTTCGCTGATGACAAAGCTGGCGCGCACCTGGCGGCTGTGGTAATCCCGGATGTTTTCCACCGACTGGCGCATGACGCTGATCAGCTCGGGATCGGTGCTTTCAAGGGCTTCCTGGATTTCTTCCTCCGGCACCTCCAGGGTTTGCGGCGCGCCGCCGTCAAACCGGGCGGCGTACGCCATCAGGGCCTCGTCGCCCTTTTGCCGCACGGCGGCAATAATATCGGCTACGGTGCCGGATACGTCGTTTTTGATTTCGCCCCGGAAGAAAATTTCTTCGTCGGGGATCTCTCCGTAACGCATGATGCGGATCATGGATTGTCTCCTTCCTGCGCGATAAGGCGCTGCATGCGGTCGCTCAAAAGGGATATTTCGTCGTATTTGAATTTGTAGCTCACCTTGTTGGCAATGAGACGGGCGCTGATGGGCACGATGGTTTCCAGGGGGGCCAGATGGTTTTCCAGGAGGGTTTTCCCCGTTTCCACGATGTCCACGATCACGTCGCTCAGGCCCAGCAGCGGGGCCAATTCGATGGAGCCGTTCAGATGGATGATGTCGATTTCCCGGCTCTTGTCGGAATAATGCCGCCGGGCGATGTTGGGAAATTTGGTGGCTACCTTTAGGGGCCGGGAGGTATCGTCGGAAAAATCTTCAGGGCCGGCCACGCACATGCGGCAGATGCCCATATGCAAGTCCAGCAATTCGTAAATATCCGGGGCGTATTCCAGCAGGATGTCCTTGCCGGCCACGCCCACGTCCGCCGCGCCGCGCTCCACGTAAATGGCCACGTCGGAGGGCTTCACCCAGAAGTAGCTGACC
>Ga0310694_10000536_pt1 | contig 49231 bp, 46 predicted proteins | sample 174DNAGHGhighgp2_FD_203884 | JGI IMG/M metagenome (GOLD analysis project Ga0310694, IMG submission 203884) | Sheep rumen microbial communities from Palmerston North, Manawatu-Wanganui, New Zealand - 1742 DNA GHGhigh gp2 (v2) (version 2) | ecosystem: Host-associated > Mammals > Digestive system... | reverse complement strand
GAAGTAGAAAAGAAAAGACAAGAAATGATTACAGCTCAAACAAAAGCTGAAAGAGCGTCAGTTCCTGGAAACACAACAGGCAAGACTGACAAAGAACCTATTGCGATTAACACTATGGAAGAATTTAATAGCCTATTAGCCAACTCCGCTAAGAAATAAAAACCATTTATTAATTAACGAGGAGGTAGATATTATATGAATTTCAACGCTTTAAATCCAGTTACAGATATTAATTCTGTAATAGAACAAATGAATAACAGTGGATACAAAGTACGTCCAGAGTTATTCTATGATAAACAATTATTAGATACTATACGTCTTGGTGCTGACCAATATATATTCTATAGATTGGCTAACACTACTCCAATTCAAAATGGTGCAGAAAAACTACAAATGCGTAGATGGGCTCCATTACAAGCTCACACTGTACCACTTCTTGAAGGTGTTCCACCTATGTCTGATAAAGGAAGTATGGAAGCTTACGAGATTCCTACATTCAGTTACGGACGTTACATGGAATTCACTGACAGAGTTAACTTTGAATTAATCGACCCAGTTATTGCTCACTATACAGCTGAGTATTCAATCGTAGCATTAGAGACTCTTGATCTATTAGCTCAAGATGCTCTAGTTACTGTAGCACAAGCAACTTATGCAAATGCTAAAGCTAACTTCGCTGCATTAAATATTGGTGACGTTGGTTCATTAAATGACTTACGTATTATCGTAAACTCAATGAAGAAACAATTAGTTAAACCTAGAAATGGAAATAGATTCCATGTAATCGGAACTCCTGATTTCTACTTTGATATGATTAGTGATCCACTTGTAGAAAAGTATATGACTATCAATCAAACTACTAAAGGATTCTATGATGACATGGGACCAATCCCACCAATGTTTGGTATGGAATTCTATGAAACTATGGCAATGCATAATACAGGAGAGTATACTACTGCTACTGATGATTACCTATTAGTTTATAGATTTAATACTAATACTGGTGACTATGAAACTGCTTCATTAGATGCAACTACTTATAGAAAGAAAGTTACTAACGGATTCGATCCAACAGATACACTTGGTGGATATGTTATCGATCCTAGAACTGGACATGCTGCATCTTATGTTCCTGGTTTAACTTACTGGGATATTGATGCATACAATGCAACAGTACAAGATGGTTTCGGATTATTCCAAGAATTAAAAGTTAACAAAGTATTTGTTCTAGGAGCTGACTGCTTAACTAGAACAGAAATTGCTGGACAAGGTAACGCTAAAATGTACGTTAAACCTCTTGGTTCAGCTGGAGTACTTGACCCTATTGATCAAAGACAAAGTATCGGATTTAAAATTAACTCAGTTGGTTTCGGTTCTACAAGACCTGAAGCAGTTGTTATCTACTACTGCGTACCAACTCAATCAAATATGATATAAAATTAATAGGAGGTACTAATGGCTAAGAAAGTCGATAGTGAAGAAGAGCTAAATAAACTAAGCGAAGAGTTCGGTGTAGAAACACCTAAAGCTAAACTTAAAAAAGATGTAGCTTTAGAATCTAATGCAAACGCTGCCATTTCTGTATTAGAAAAGAAACGTAGAAGTCTAGTAGATTTCTATAAGAATGAAGAAAAAATTCCTGTAATGATTTCTCCGTTATATGCACCTTACTTAAGTAGAGTTGTGCGTGAGTCTGTAAACGGTATTGTTGTTGAAGTTCCAGCTAACGGACAAACTTACAAAATCAATAAGACACATGCAGACCATATTATTGCAAAGATAAAAAGAATCGATGCAATGATTGCTCGTCAAAAACGTGCAGGTTCAGTTACTGAAAACTTTGAACGCACGCCTGGCGAATTACATATATAATAATTAGGCGATGCGAAAGCACCGCCTTTATTATTAGAAAGGAGATACTATGAAAATAAATACACTAGTAGATCAAATTAACAGAGGTAATATTGCTTCTGATTATATAAGAGTACCAGAAATATATTATTATATGGATAAAGTTATTGATGATATTAATGACCGACTTCAAGCTAAGTACCCATCATTCTCTGAATACGCCGATTTCGTAGAAAAATGGAATGCAAAGTATCCTAATAATCCTTTAGATAGAACTGATTATAGTGTGCTACCAGATAAATGGTTACGCAAAATATTACCTGTTGGTGTTGCACGCTATTATTATATGAAGGATGAGGAAGGTGAAGTTGCTGCATCAGATTACTTCAGAACATACGAACAAAACTTATTTTATTTAGTTAGAGATTATCATAGTCAAGTTCCTGAAGTATTTCAAAACAATGATGGTGGATTCGTTAGAACTTTATATGAACATGAAAATGTTCCTGGTTTAAATCCAAGGGGGTTGGTGTTCAGTGACAACGACGACTTTATCCTATAGATTAAGACAACGTAATCAAAGAACTTTAACACAACCATGTACTTATAGTCTTGGTATGTTCTATACTGATTTTGTTGTTCCAGATAAATACGCAAAGGTTTTGGTTAATTATGACATTAATGATTCTTCAGGTGCTTTAGCTACTAGACCAGGAAAATTAAATGAGGTTGTTCTTTTAAAAGATGTACGTGTTAATAGTGACGATGAAGGAACTATAGACATTGCAGAATATGGAGAGCCACATCTAACAGATTTCCTATATACTAGTAAAGCAGATAACTTTGATTTACAACATACACCAGAAGTAGAAGGTTTCTATGATTCTGTTTTATCTTTTGGTAAACCTATGAAGATGAGTGATGTCATTCCCGCAAATGTTTTATCAGAAAATATACGAGATAGAATGTGTATTGCTGCAGCCTATAAAAGTACAATTACTAAAGACGGTAAAACAAAACAAGTAATTGGAAACCATGGTTGGGGTGCAATACAAACTAATAAAAAAGATTGGGGTCTATTCACAGAAGCTTATGCATATCCTTATAATGTACCATCAACACTTTGGGATTATGTATTAGGTGCTGTTACTGCACGTACAATACATAATGCTCAAATGTTTGATTGTCCTATTACTAATGATATACATAAACCAATATATACTGTTCTTAATGGAGAGATATACGCATTTAGTATACCGGCTCTAGATTATATAGAAGAAGGTGCACACACTGAAATCTATCCAACTAACGTAAATAAATTTGAATTATCAAAAATATTTATATCTGAATATAATCCAGAGGTAGAAGCTTATAAACACTATAATATTAGACGTCGTAAAATAGAACCTAGAGTTCTTCCTGCACGTTATGCTTATAGTTCTGGATTCAATTTATTATTAGATGATCCATATACTTTCAAAAATCAAGCAGGTGCTACTGAAATAGAAGGAATCATTTATTATGAAAACAATACACCAGGTGCTAAAATAATTCCAATTACTGATTTAGAATTAAACAACACTTATTTTATACGTGTATTCACACAATATATTGTAGATGCTAATTATGAAATAAAGTGGGAATACAGTCTAGATGGTAAAGATGGATCATGGGAAGACATGGATGATGGCTGGATAGAAATAGGACATATTACTGATGATACAGTTATTGGTAGAACTTTTACTATAACTGATAATTATTTCTATATTAAAGTTACACTACGTGAAGTTGGTGAACAAGCTACTGAACGTCAGACATCGTTCTTATATATGACTACTTCTTCTGATGAAAGAACTGAACTTAAAAAATGGGACTTATCTTCAGCACAGGGGATGTTTACTTGGAAACATCTTATAGGTCTATGGGGTGTTAAAGATGCAGAGGACACAATATTCTTCTCAAATGTTGACGAGCCTGCTTATTTCCCAAGTTACTCTTATCAAACATTTGAAGGTAAAATTATTGGAGTAACTCCAATGAATGAGACTTTAATAGTTTGGACAGCTGATGGATGCTATGCTATGACAGGAGGTCCTAGTAATAACACAATGCAAACAGTACAAGTATTATCTAATGTACACATTACACCATTAGATGCAGAACTTTGTACAGTTCTTAAAGACCAAATGTTCTTTCAACTAGACCATGCATTCTATGTATTAAAACCAAATGCTAACACAAGCGATGCCACAGATTTAAAAAGTTATTTAAATTCTGTAGCTATTGCAGATTTACTAAATAACTTTAAACCTAGAATTATTTCAATACTTAATGATATGTATAAGTCTGTTATAGTTAAAGAACATGCCCCTATGCATAACATAGGTAAACATGGTATACAAGATTTCGAATTAACAAATGTATATTCCCAAATCTCAAATGGTGTGCTATATTATTCTTGTAAGATACACCCAATATTTAAGTATGAACAAATACTTAATGATATGTTTATACATTTATTATATGACCCAATCACAAGAACTTGGCGTCTTCAAACAGAAGGTTTAATGGAAGGTGGTATAGATAATGCTAGTCCATTAAGACATAAAGATAAAAATACAAATATAGTATATACATTTGATCCTTTCAGATTTAATAAAAAGTTTATAGTTGCTGGTATTGCAGTTAATAGATTTGATAAAGACCATATATCAGATAACTGTACGCTTAATATGAAAGATGAAAATGCTGACTATATTAAAACAAATATTAAAGCAGACAACTATCAGTTCTTAGATACAGGGCATCCTGCTATAGATGATAGACCTGTTAAACGCTTTAGAGAATTACAAATAGTTATTCAGAATAAGAATCTAGATACAATAAGATTCTTCTCTGAGTTCTTAATAGATGGTCACAAAACTGTAGATACAACACATTATGATGTTAAACATATCACAGATGAAAGTGACCCAGCTTATGGACAAATATATGTTGCACCTACAATGATAGAAAACCTAGAGTTGTATGGAGATACACATCTAGAGAACGATGCTACAGATGGTTGGCAATTAGATTTGTCTCAATTTCCAAACCTTGAATCAGTCACAATAAGGTTTGAATTATTCGGTAAAGGTAAACATGCTCGTTATAAACTTATCTCTACTGATTTAAAACGTTATGAAATAAGCAGCATAGTCTGGGTAACTAGAACTATGAATGCTAGATAGGAGGGGTTATGAAATTTATTCCTAAATATATAACAACAGATATCCTTGCAGACTATGGTGAACATTTAACACATGAAGCTTATAATGAGATGGTTTTACTTAATAGTACGCAAGGAGACTACAACACAAAAGTTCTTAATCAATTATTTAATACAGACGAAGGAATACAAATTCCGTATCTAGATAATAAGATTAAGAAAGTTACTGATGACCAAGCCACAATTAATGAAGATATGGACCAAGTTGTTGCAGACATGAAAGCTTTGGCTGGTTCATTAAGTAAGTACTCAACAATACTTGAAACGCGTAGAATGATTCAAAATGCTACTCAAGACTTTGTTAAAACAAACAAAATTAAAGCAGGAGAGAATATTGAAGTTGAAGTCGACGCACTTAACAATGTTACTATATCAGCTACAGGCGGAGGTGGTGGAGACGTTACTCAAGAATATGTAGACGAACACGATGCTTCTACATTAGATGCTGCTAATAACTATACTGATAATGCTATAAGTAATATAGATTTAGATGATTATGCTACAAAGAATTATGTAGATGATGCTATATCTCAAATAGATTTAGATGATTATGCTACAAAAAATTATGTAGATGACGCTATTGCAGACATCCCTATCCCTGTAGTTCCTACAGATATATCTGCTTTCAATAATGATGTAGGTTATATTACAGACTATACTGAAACAGATCCAATCTTTGGAGCTAGCCCAGCTGCAGGTATTACTGCACAAGATATAATTAACTGGAATAACTCTGGAGGACTTGTTAATCTTTTAGATGGAAATGCTACAGGATCTTTAAGAGGGGTAGATACTCTTGATGATGCAGATCCAGATTATCCTACATACGCTATAGGACAAGACGCTGTAGCTTTAGGTTATGGTACACGCGCAGAAGGTGCTGGTAGTTTTGCTGGAGGTTCTGGGTCTTGGGCAGAAGGTTCTAATGACTTTGCTTTTGGTTCTGGTGCACACGCATCAGGTGGACAAAGTGTAGCCTTTGGAAGCGGTGCAACAGCTTCAGGTAGTGGTAGCTTTGCAGTAGGTAATGGTGCTACTGCTTCAGGAAGCACATCTGTTTCTATAGGACAAGGAAGTACTGTAGCAGGTTCTTCAAGTTTTGGACTTGGAACTTCTAACACAGTTGATGCTAATGCTTTCTCTAGTGCTGCTATTGGTTTAAGTAATACAGTTTCAGCAGGACAAGGAGCTATGGCGCTAGGTTATGGTACTACATCTTCTAGTTATGGTTCTGTTGCTGAAGGTTTACAAACAACATCATCTGCTTACGGGTCACATGCTGAAGGTGGATATACTACAGCAAGCGGTGATTATGCGCATGCTGAAGGACAACACACTATAGCAAGTGGTACAAATGCACATGCTGAAGGGCAATATACAGAAGCAGGTACTATGCAACATGTTGAAGGATATTATAACTTAGTTGAACAAATGCCAATAATACATATGGTTGGTAATGGAAATTCAGATACAAGATCCAATGCTTACACTTTAGACCTAATGGGAAATGGTTGGTTCGCAAGAGATGTTTATGTTGGTTCTACATCAGGAACACATAGAGATACTGGTTCTGTAAAACTTGCTAGAGAAACACAAATACTTCCAACTATAACAAGTGGTGAGTTTATGTTTGAAGGCAAACCTGTTGGTACTTATTTAGTGCATAATGGAAGCACGAATCCACAATATGATATCACTTACAGAGGAAATATGACATTTAGAGCAAGTACTGCTACATCAACTAGAGTAACTGTAACAGCACAATGGGGATTATTATACATTATTAAACCATATGATGATGCTGACACAAACGAAATATTTGCTTATGTATTATTTGCTAACGGAAAACCTGACGGAACAATGGAATTTAGATTACAATCTATTAAAAGAATAAGTTCTGGTTATCGTATTCAATTCAGTGATATGATGATTACTAATAATGAAAGTCCTATTAGACGACTTGTTAGAATGTATGATAGTTCTTCTACTTATAATGTAGATGACTTAGTTCTTAGGACAAACGGTTGGTTATATCGTTGTACTACAGCTATAACAACTCCTGAAGAATTCGATAGTTCACATTGGACAAGCTTCTACGATTATGGAATAGACAAATATATAGATGAAAAAATTGCTGCTGCATTAAACCAATAGACTAGTACAAAGGAATAAGAAAGGAAAATTAGTGTATGAATAATAAGGAATTTGAGACAGAAGTACTTATGCGATTAACTGTTATAGAAACAAAACTAGATGACTATAACAAAATAAAAGACAAAACAGAAGATGCTTATGTACAGTCTATTGCTAATAGAGATGACATAGCAGAGATACAAGATAAAATAAAATGGTTATCGCGTTATCTTGCTGGTGCGTTTATTACTGGACTTGTTAGTTTAGCTGTAGCAATAGCTAAGACGGTACTAGATAAAATATAGGAGGCAATATGAAAACGGTTGCGGAAAAGAATGATTTAATAATTATGTTGTGTCTAGTTGCTTTAGTTTTTACGCTTGTAATAGTAGAAGCATTACTAAATTATAAAATAGACACAATCATAACTACATCTAAAGAACCTACAATATGTGTTCCATTAGTAAATGAATCTTATCATGGAGATAGATACTACGTTTACTGTATGAACAAAACAGAGTACGAAATGGAAATGGAGGCTTTAAAATATGAAAAAAATATTTAGAAAGAAATGGTTTAAAGCTGCTGGTATTCGTGCTATTAAAACAGTAGCACAAACTATGCTAAGTTATATAACTGTTGGTGCAGCTATTAACCAAATTGATTGGGCAACTGCAGGTAGCGTTGCACTTGTTGCTGGTGTATACAGTTTATTAACAAGTGTTGCAGGACTTCCTGAGTTAGATAAAGATGCGAAAGGAGGTGAATAACAATGGCTACAAAATATTATTTTGCAGGTAGAGATCTTAAAACTGAAGTTAACGTAACAGAATACGAAGGAGAAAGAGAAATAGTTACTCTAATTCCTGAAGTTCCAGAGATTAAAAATCTAGAACCAATCAACAAAGATGCTGAAAGAGAACCATCTGCTAATGTTTATGCGGGACTTATCGGTAACGCTCCTCATGAAATAGGAACTCGTGTTGCTCCAGCTAATGGTACAGTTGGTTGTCCTTTCCTTGTTATTGAAAAGGAAGAAGAATCAAGTGAAGCTGAAGGAAACGAAGGAGACTCTGATAACGGGTAAGAATAAGGCATAGGTACTCCTATGCCTTTATTTATATGGAGGTAATATTATGGAAAATGAAAAAGATATAGATGAAATGACTGAAGAAGAAATAATTGCTGTGTATGGTGCACCACCTGAGGATATCCCAGTTGGTCCTAAAACACACGGAGTGGAGGAAGCTTATGAAACTGGCGACAAGAATATTCAGGAAGAATAGAGGTACTGGTGCAAATGAGTATTATATAACTTCACCTTTTGGTTGGAGAATAGATCCTAAGACTGGTGTAAGAAAATTCCACGCGGGTTGCGACTATGGTACACACGGAAATAAATGGGCACAATACGCATTAGAATCTGGTATAGTTGAATCAGTTTGGACAGATTCTGCTGGTGCAAAATGTGTTCGTATTAGATATGATAGACTTGGTTATAGATGCATACATTGTCACTTAGATCGTATAGTTGTAAGTGCTGGACAATCTGTTGATGAAAATACTATAATCGGTTATACAGGTATGACTGGTTATGCTACAGGTGTTCACTTAGATTTAAGAGTACAATATATAGGTAGCAGTGAATATAAAGATCCAGAATCTTTTGACTATCAAGAACCTGGTCCTACACCACCTACGCCTACGCCTACGCCTACACCTGTACCTGTTACACCTTGGGCAGGTATAGTTAAAAAAGGTTCACCACTATACGATATGTACGGTAACAGATATCCTAACGGCGCATCAGCTAATAGAAAAGTTACAGTTACAGGAGAGCTTGGAAATAGATGGCAAGTATGGGGTGAAACATTTAGTCCACATACAGTATATGTAGATAAGGCTAATGTTGTTAAAGACAGTCCTTACCCTTATAACGCTGTTGTTAAAAAAGGCAGTCCTCTATATAATATCTATGGAAAACGTTATCCTAATAGTGCAAGTGCTGATAGACCAGTACAAGTACGTGGATTTGTTAATGGTAGATATGAGGTGTGGGGACAAACATTTAATCCACATATAGTATATGTTGATAAAAGTTCACTTAAATAGTATAATGAACTTAGATAAATAACTTATAGAAAGGAGTTGCGATTATGAAAGTAGGAGTTATAACAATTAATGGTAAGACAGAAGACGTCTATAGGGACTCTGCAGGTAATTATTACTACAGTAAAGTGGTTGGTGGTAATAAAAACCAAAAACAAATCCTAGATAAAATACAATCTAAACAAATAAAGTTTGATGGTATGCCTTATTCTAGTCCTTTTCCTACATCACCAACTAATCCACAAGACGCTTTAAAATTTCCTACATCTCCAGCTGGACAAAATATAATAAATTTTACAAAAGATAAAACAGATACAGGAAAAACAATAAGTAAAAATGGAGTAACATATGGAATATATCAAGATAAAAGTGGTAACTATGTTATTTCTAATGGTGCTAGTTCAACTAAATTAACAGATGCTGAAGCAAAGTCTGTAGGACTTCCTGTTAATGAAAATAAAAATACAACTACTACAAATGTGTCTCTTAATTTACCAGACTATTTATCTGGTATGACATACGGTGCGGTGTTACCAAGACTTATGTCAGCTTCTGAACTCGCAGATTTATATGGTTTAAAATATGACTATGATTATATTCTTGGAGTGTACAATGAAGCATCTGATGCTAAATATAGAGAAAATATAGAAAAAGCAAAACAAATTCAAGAAGATACTTTACGTAATCAAGTTAGTTTATATTATCAATACTTAGATGAAATACGTGCTCAACGTGCTAATGCAGTAAATACTGGTATTAATAGAGGTGCTTTTGCTGCACAAGAAGTTGCTAATTACTTAGCACAACAACAACAAATTACAGATGCATTATCTAAATCTAATCAAAGTATTTATGACTTATATAATGAAGCTGCTACACAACGTGCACAAAATAAGATTGATGCACTTAATAACTATCATTCACTTGGTGGTACTATTATGAATGCTGGTGGTAATATTTATAATGCTGATATTCAACGTTATGCTGCTGACTTAGCTGCACAATCTGCTGTTAATTCTGCACGTATAACTGCAGATGCACAAGTAAAAGCAAATGCAATACCATATCAGGTTCCTGGTTACCAAGATTATATAAATGCTTATTTAAATAATATGAAGTCACAAACAGGTAAATAACTCATAAATTAAAAGTAGGTGATATAATGTTACAAATGCCTATGGCTCCTGGGATGCCAATGATGCCTCAGATGCCTAAGATGCCTATTATGCCAAAGATGCCTAGTGCTCCCGCTATGCCACGCATTGGGGACCTAGGCTCTTTTAATAATAGCGTTAATAATTTTATAAATAAAAATAATCTACCTATAACAAACCCATTTGACGACCCAAGTAGATTTAGATCATTAGGGGATGTAGTCCTTAGTAGAAAACTAATACGCGAAAACAGTGGCTTATTAGATTTTTTTGGTGATGCTCTTGGTTGGGTTGGAGATAATATAATTGGGAATATCCCTATCATAGGTGGAGCTGTTGATGACTTTATAGATGGTGCTGTTGAGGGTGCAAAAAACATATACGATGATATAAAAGCAACCCCTTTCGTAGGAGACTTAGTTTCTTTAGCTGAAGATTATAATGTAAGATGGGTAGTTGGACTACCAGAACGTTTAGCTGGTTATGTTAATGATGTTTTAATAGAACCACTAACGTGGGGGTCTGATCCACTTCAAGCAATTAAGATGGATGTACTCAGTATTCTAAATGCAGTAGGTAAAGACCTTGATTTAATTACTGGTGCCAATGCTATTAAAAGTGTAGCCATTCCTTTATTAACAGGTATTGTATCTCAAGGAAAAGCAGGTAGTTTAGATCCAGCTGTATGGCTTGAGAATTTATATAAAAGCGTTGGACTAGACGAAGAAGCTGGGCTTACACATTATGAATGGAATACAGGTTTACTTACTGTAAAAGATATTCCTTTACTTGGTGATATTACAGGAGCTCTTGTAGATTTATTTGATCCAATTAAAGATGTTCCATTGTTAGGATTATTGTATGATGTTTCTAATATGGCTAATGAAATATCTTTATTAGACTTTGGTTTAGAAATATTAAGTAGTCCAGATACTTACATTAGTTTTGGTTTATCTGGTGCTCTTGATGCACTTGGAAAGAAACTTGTTAAAGCAGGAGGTGCTTTAGACAATGTTTCTGATGCTATTAAACGAGTAGTTAAAACATCTACAGATGCTCTTGAAAACCGTGAAAGTTTAAAAACACTTTTAGATAATATAAAATCAAAAGGTGCTGTTGATGCATTCACTGATTATTATTACAGTTCTATTATTAGTAATTTAAATGATCCAACTTTTGTTAAGACCTTAAGTTCTAGCGATGTAGATAAATTACTTAAACGTATTAAATCAGCTAAAACACCTGCAGAACTTTCTGATGCACAGGACGCTCTTAAAAATTATTTACGTAGTAATGTTTCAGATTATTTAAAAGGTTCTGCAAAAACTACTGCACATAAAGAATTACAACACGCTTTTGAAATAGCAGAACGTTGGCGTGCAGCATCTAATACTATGGAAACATTACAAGGTTTAGCTAGATATAATAATCCTATTTATGCAGTTAGATCTCTTGAAGATGCTTTAGGTATAAACTCTTTCTATAGTTATGTAACAAGTAAATGGCAGCAACGTAAACTAAATAAAATGAAAGCTATGCCAAAGAACTCATACTTCTATGATGATTATATATTAACTAGACAAGACAAAGAAGCTATACAATCTGACATAGACATGAGTTTAAAAACATATATAAATAATTTACCTAAAGAACTTCGTAATATAGAACCAAAAGTTTTCTTAGAATACTATGACGATGCAGTCAATAAAATCAGAAATAGCATTAAATATAAACAAGGTTTATTAGATGATGATGCTGTACATAAAGCAGCAATACAAGATATTCTTAAAAGATTAGAAGGAATATCTGGAATTAAAATAAGTGATAAAGTTAAACGTATGCTTACTGAATTAAATATAAAAGGACTTGATGTATCTAAAGTAGAACGTACTGCGTACCGTGGATTCTCTGAGTTCTTTAATAAATTACGTGCTTGGGATGCTGCAAATAAAGCAGTGACTTTCAAAGAAATATCTGATATCTCTAAATATTTTAATGACTATGCTTCTACATTATCTAAAGGATATAATACTAACTATGCCCGTTTAAAAGATATTAAACAAAACTTAATAACAAAAGGTAATCTTGCAGATTATAAATCATTCTTTAAACAAGCACAAGCAGATGTTGCAGAACATTCTATAAAAGAATTTGAAAATCTTTTAAACTTAATGCACCTTGATTCTAAAGACTTAAGAACTATAGATGCTTTATTAGATTTAAAAGACAGCAGTATACAAGAACTATCAAAAGTCTTTAGAAAGAATAAAATAGGAAATGATGTTTTATATAATGTATTAAAAGATACATTAGATAAACGTTATAAGACTTTAATAAACACTGCAAATATTCCTTTATATAAACGCATGTTTAGAAAAACTTCATTTAATGTAGATCCTATTAGATACTTTGAAACATTGCAACAAGCTTCTAAGGATTTGTTTGGTGAAGTTGTACATAGACAAATACAATTAGACCTTAACAATCGTATAGCTGCTGCAACAGAAGCGTATGGTGTTAAACTAAATACAGATAATATAACAGATATTATAGCTGGTAAAAAGAATGTTTATGCCCAAGTAGATAATGCGGGACGTTTAAATGGTAGACGTATTGTTACAGGAGATGTTGCTAGACAACAAAATGCTGTTAATAATTTAGCTAAAGGAATTAAATCTTTATTTGATTATAAGGAATATTTAGAGTACATGCCTTATAAAGATAAACATTTCTATGAAGAGTATACTGTATTCTCTGATGAAATAATAAATAATTTATCTAAAACAATACAAGAACTTGGTAGAAATGATGCTCGTTTTAATGTAATAAAAACAGATATTATTCCATTATATAAACGAATCTTTAAAGAAATTAATCCTACAGATTTAACAAAGGCACCCACAGAAAAACAACTAAATGAGATAATAACAAATGTTATTCTTAAAAAATATCAGCCTGATGATCTAATACGTATTGCAGATGAACTACAAGAAGTACGTATTCCTATGGCTTCTTTAATGAAAGATTTAGATGATGCTGTTAATTTAGGTGAGGCTCCTGATATATTAAAAGATATGACGGTCACATCTTTAAGACAATTTAATGACTTCATTAATACATTAACACAAGAAAATATTTCTTATGAGTTTAAAAATCTTGCTGAAACTACAAACACTTTATATAATTTAAAACTTGCTAATCGTTTACACCAAGCATACACTATGGCTATTATATCTAAACATGAAACACTTTATAAAAATCTACAAGACTTAGTTGATAATAACTCTATGCTTAATAAAGTTATGAAAAATATTACAAGCGTTTGTCTAGAAGCAGAAGATGAATCAATACAACAAATAGGAAGAAACATTGGAGACTTGATAAATAAAACAGAAGGCTTCTTTAATTATTCTGATTTCTATACAGAATTAAATGATGCTTTAAAATACACAACTGTTGATGACTTTGCAACTGTTATTAGTAATGAACTACAGAATATAATAACAACAAGCGGTTATACTTCTGAATGGGCAGACGTTCTTACAGATGCTGATATTGATAAAATAATGACACAGTTACAAAACAAAGTTATGATGTCGCTTGGTTCTCATAAATATATTAGTAACTTATCAGAAATTAAAACAAAAGAAATAGCTGACTTCATACAACATTCATTAAATAATAAATTTAATGCAGACATAGATGTCGTGTTTCCTAATGCTCTTGATAAAGCGCACCGTTTTCAGTTTCAACTATATGTTAAAAACATAGATGATGCAACATTAGAACAATTAAAAAAGTATTTAGAAGATGTTTATTCTTTTTCTGAAAATGATATCAATATACTTTATGAACAGGTTTTATCTGATTCAGAACTTGTTAATATTATTAGTGTAGAAGGTGGCTGGTATGGTAAATTAGATGAACCAAAAATTATAGGAGACTCAATAGTTAACTATGACACTATATACTATGATGAAACAGGAATACCTATTGCACTTTCAGATTCTCTTGATGTTACTAGAAAAACACTAACAAACTATATTCAAAAACAAAGAGAAGCAAATCTACCATTATTTAGTTTCTATGACCGTAGCACACTACAAGCTACTAAAAATATAAATGATAGTTTAGATGTTTTATTAAAGTATATAAAAGAACAAGTCAATGATGACCCAGATATATTAATGCCTTATCTATTTAGTTTCTTAAATATGTTTCAAGGTTCTGGTAAAACAAGACATACTCTTTCTGATTATTATAAACCAACTAGAAAAAGAAAAGTTGGTGACCAAGTAATATCTAAAGAACTAACAAATTTATATAAAAACACAGACGATGTAATGCTTGATACTGTATTAACAGATGCTTGGAATGATATTGATATGATGAATAAATGGTTAAAAGAGTATGGTATTGTTGATATAAATAACCTTGATGACATGTCTCCAGGTATTTCAAATGCTCTATATGATGTTGTCTTTGAAAAACTAGGTGAAAAAACTGAAAGCACTGTTGCTAACACACAAGTCTTAGATTCATATCTTAATCAACCTAGTGTTGTTGCACGTATACAACAAAAGTATTTAAGTTACAAAAGGAATGCACAACACTTTAAAAAAGCTCCTGAAAATATTGCAGCAGATCGTGCATACTTTTATATGATGGCTGTTAAAGACTCTAAGTTTGCAGACTACTTACGTGCATATACTAAAGATAAATATATAGGAGAAGAAACTTCATTAAAACAAATTATTGAAAAATTTTCTAATGAAGATATAGTTGATTTAAAATATATATTTAAGAATACAGATGCAGCTAAAGCACTTCCAGAACTTGAACAATCTTCTAAGTCTTATTTAGCACAAGCTTTAGATTATTATACAATCTTTAAAGAAACTCCTTTAAAAGATTTAGATATTAACTATATACGTGGTCAACTTGGTTGGATGTATAGAGATGCAGAGTTTGCATCAATGACTGTACCTAAAATAATAAAAGAAGATTTATATTCTGTACTTAAAACAAAATCATATACTGATATAGATATAAAAAATATTGTTACTAAACTTGGTGGTACTGAAGAAGAAGCTACTAAATTATTTCAAAGATTAAATAGAACCGCGGCACGTGGTGCTGTTGATAGATCCTTACGTGAACTGTATATCTGGTGTCTTAATAAAATAGAAGATGATGTACACATCATGTCTTGGTATACTACAGCTGTTAATAATAAACCTTTGTATCAAACAATGTATAATCTTAATAAGTCACAAAAGATTGCAGGTGATGCTGCTTATTCTTATTTACCTAAAGCAACATCTGAAGTATTAGCAGATGAAAACGTTAAAGAACTTATTATTAATGGTGCACGTGTTGAAGCTTTAGCAGTTGCTGGAATGAATCTTGAAAGAGGTGGTGTCTTTACAGAACCTCTTAAAGTAAATAAGAATCCAAAAAATCTTATAGAGAAAATTCAAAACAGTTATGCTGTCGAAGCATCTATTGAGTCTGGTAAAGCTAGTTATAATACACTGCTTGAAATAAATAAAGTGTTTGATAACTATAAATCAAAACAAAAACTTAAAACAGACTTAGCATATAATATGGAACAAACAATAAATGATTTACAAGTACAAGCTTTGTTTAGTTTAAATGCTAGAAGCCTTAGTGACTTTATTAGAGATAACTATGGTTTAGTTTATATACAAGGTTCTGATTTAAAATTACCATGGACTAGAGCACAATTAAAAAGAGTTGGACTTGATATCAAAAACATAGATAATGAGTTTATTATTTATAATACTAATAAAGCGTATGAATATAGTAATGTCATAGGTACAAAACAATTTGCTGATTATAAAATAAAAGCATATAGAGATACTTTAGATAAATTAAATCCATTAAAAGAAAAACTAAATGTATATACTAATGAGGCTTATACTCCTTTTGGAAATGATTTATTTATTCCTAGAACTATCACACGTTCTACTGTTGAAGATTTATTAGAAAAGTTTGAGATACAAGAAGCGTATCTAAATCCATACTTTTTTAATAACAACTTCACAAGAATGGATAACATAACATTCATGACTGCAGAATGGCGTGCATTAACACAGCCTTGGGGACTCGATTATCAGACAGCATTAACTACAAACTATCAAGATATAATTAAAAATGAAAATATGAAAGCTAAATATATAGACCTTATATTTAGAGATGAAACATTTTCACCAGAAACTTATAAAGAATTATTAAAAGATTGTACTGATAGAGAGATTGCACAATTCTTTAGAGAAAATAAATTAACTGGTGTAGCTGTATCAACGTCGACGAAAGGAGACGTTGTGTTTCCAAAGATAGATGCTATACGTATTAATAATCGTGCAGATTTACAGGCTTTATTAGATCATCAAGACATCGCAGCGGTAGTACCAAAGAACATGGCAATGAATATGTTAACAGCAATTAACGACCATGCAGCAGACGGACGTTTAGTAGACGCAATACGTCTTATGAACTATACATGGAAGGTTGGTATTGTTGCAAAACCTGGACAAATACTACGTAACTTTTTTGATACTTATGTTAAAAACATAAATGAAACAGGACGTAGTATAAAGACAGAAGCTTATAAACGTAAGGTAGCTGGTTCTTTAAATGATCTATATAATGAAATCTATGAAAAATGTTTTGAATTATATGGTGATATATCTAATAAACATCTAGATAAAACACTTGATAGTATGTTACAAAATTCAAAACTTAATAAAGAAGAAATTATTATTCTTAAGAATGCTATGTTATTAGTTGATAGATTAAATAAAACAGGTGCCTTAGACTCAGATGTTATGACATTAAGAACGATTCAAAAATTATATAATGAAAGATATCTACAAGGTTTTGATAAACGTCAACAACAGTATATAGATTTAATACAAGAGATACCTGGTGTTAAACAAATGCTAGATACAAACAGTGCTATAGAACGTAGTGCTCGTTTAGCTTTAGCTTTAGATACAATAAATAAAACAGGAGACATCGCTTCTGTTATAGAAAAGATAGATAATGTACATTTCAATTATGCAGATAAAAGTCCTGCACTTCAAAAAGCAGAACTATTTATTCCATTTAATGTATTCCCAGTTAAGAATAGAGCTTACTGGTTAAATGGTGGATTCAAGACTAATGATTTATATCGTATGATATACATAGGTTTAAGACAAAGTTGGGGTAATGAAAACGGTACATTTGGACAAGTCTTCTATAGAGATAAAGATGGTAATATTAAAGTAGATAAGTATGCTGTTGAAGCAATTACTTCTGGTAGTCTACGTTTTGGAGATTATATAATTAAAACAGGCTGGTCTTATTTAGACGCTATGAATGTAGTACTTAATCCAGTAGGTGAATTACAAAGTAGACTACACCCTGCAATTCAATACGCTATGTCTGGTGGTAAAAATGATTATCTAGCTTATTCAATGATTCCATTTGTAGGTCCTGAAATCTATAGATTAGCAAAGAAACAAGGTGTTAATAGAGCATTAACAGGTTCTATGTTTACTAATGATTATACTATTAATACATTACGTAAAAATACTAAACTTCTTTATAATAAATACCCTACAAAAATATATCAACCTAGAATATCTTATGGTAAATATCCTAAAGTATCTTATAAGGCAATGCACAGTTCTAACAGGTCTGTGGCATTTAAACAATACTATGGAAAAGTTTCATTCAATAGTATTTATAAGAAACTATATCCTAAAAAGAATTATGCTATTGTAAATCTAAAAAGATTACAAGCTCGTAATCCTAATTATTACAGTGATATACGTAATGTTGTTAGTAGTGTTAAACGAATCAAAGCAATGTTCCGATAAAAAAAAGAGAACTCATCGAGTTCTCTTTTCTATTGTAAACAATCCTTATTAGTATCACAAGCTTTAATATCTGCAACGATTACGTAGTCATCACGTTTGATATAGTACAGTTTGCCTGTCCAACTTTCGTCGAACCAAGCTATTAGATACCCATACTCAGCATTAAGTCCTTCGATTTCTCTTTGGACTTGAGTATAATAATAAGGAGGTATGCCATATTTATTAGACATTAACTTGATATGGGTTGCGATATCATCGCTCTTCTTAGTTACTACTATCTCTTTCATTTCTTTTATTGAGATATCTTTCTTATAATACTTCTCACCAAACTTACTAACAAGTTTAGCTTCGACAGGGATTGGTTTACCATTATCATTAACGAATACACCATCATAATTTAAACTCATATATTCGTATTCTTTAAAGATGTATGTATTCTCAGGTTTATATATTTCTTTTCCTATTTCTTCTTGTGCTTTATTTAATATAAACGGTTCAAGGTCTGCACCTTTTCTTACTATAGGTTTTTCACCTACAGCTTTTTCTTCTTCAGTTAGAAACTTATTATGTTTTTGTTCTCTTAGTTGTTCTAATGATGTATAAAGATTCACACCTAATAATATAGATGTATCAGAACCACCGAATGTATCTTTTCTAGACAATGCAAATGCTTCTTTATCTTCTAAATTTGCTTTGAATCCTTTAACTAATACACCTTGTTCCTCAATAATTTTATTAATTTCAAAATCTTTTTCCATGTGTTTTCTCCTTAATTTTTATTTTTTCTAGATTAGGATCGTCTTTTAAACCAGGCATTCTCTTTTTTAATTCATCAACTATATCATTATATTCTAAATCTAAGTTCATTCTTTCTACTGATATCTGGTTTATTCTATTAATCAAATCTATTAAACTTGTTTTCTCTAGAGTCCTCATACCAATCATCCCTTCTATTTCTAAATGTTTTAAAATGAACTGCATGTCTTAATGCATCACGTACATGGTCAGATACTATTGTCTTTCCTATTTTATAGTTTCCATTCTCTTCCCATAGATAATGTTTTCTAACTAATAAATCATCAGACCATCTAGTTTTAACACTTACTGCAGATTGTGTAGTACACCAGTAACCACGTTTATAACATTCGTAAGTTAATACACCAATAAGTCTAGGTGTTTCTAGTATACTATTTATTTGTTGTTCTGCTCTATTATTATACAATCTATATTCTTCTATTACAACTGAAGGATAATATCCTGCCATACTATCTAATAATGTAACATGTGCATCCCAATATTTAAACTGGTTAGGATACATTGATGCAGATATATAACCAAACTTGATTACTTTATCTGTCTTTGTATCTAATAGTACCCAACCAGTTATTCCTTTACCTTCTATAAAGTTACCACTTGGATCAATAGCAAGTATATATCTATTTTTCATTGACTATCACCTCCACTTCTTCTAATGTATTTACTTCTTGTTTGTCTGCCCAAGTTGTTTTAGATACTTCTATCTCTGCAACGATTGGAACTAGAGCTTCGGGATAATCTTGCATGATTCTTTGAAACTCAAATATCTCTGGCTCTTCACCTGGATATATTTCGAAACAAAGTTCATCATGTATCTGCATTTGTAATCTACTCTTTAATTTCTTTTCTCTTATATATTTATCTAATGCAATTATTCTACGTTTAAGCATATCTGCTCCACTACCTTGAATAAGTGCATTGATTAGTTTATGTCCTGTTACACCATAATATCTACGACCAAATAAATTTGTACCATACCCTGTAGATTTAGCTAGTTCATAACAATATGTATGATATTCTTTAACTCCTGGGAATGCTGCATAATATGAATCATCTATTCTTTTTATTTCATCGTCATCATATTCAGGGAACATTTCTTTTATCTTAGCATATTGTGCACCATAGTTCTTAGCAAAGTTAACACGCTTACCTATCTTACCTCTTAACTTCTTGAACTCATCACTATGTACATCTAAATCTGGAAATGCTTTATGTGTTGTAGCTGCATGTACATCTGTAGGTATCCACTCTTGTTCTAAATCTTCATTTAGATACCATTTCCAATCATATGCGTGTTTAATATGTTCCTTATTATTATAATCAAATTCTTCATAATGATATTGATATTGACCACAACCTATATCTCCATCATTTATTATTGTCTTACATTGATAAGGCATATATGCACGACATAGATTTAAATCTGGATGACCTACAAGTATTGTATACATTGCTTGTAATCTTAATTCTATTTGAGAATAATCTATATAAGTTAATAAACTAAATCCATCTGTTACTTTAACCATACGACGTGGGTCAAATAAAGGTTGATCATCATATGTTCTGATACCATACTTTGGAAACTGTTGGAAGTCAGATGTGATTCTTCCTGTTACAGTTCCTGCACTAAAGATAGTTGTATATATTCTATCTTCTTTTTGAATCTCACGTACAAATCTCATTAGATATGTTTGATACCATTTATCTAGTGTTCTTAATTCTTGTAGAATCTCAATAAACTCTAATGCTTCTGGATTTGCACCTGTGTGCTTCAAGTCTGCTATAACTGTATTTAATATTTCTTTACCAGTTGATTCTACTTTAACGCCGAATCTTTTTTCTAATGTATCTTTAATAACTTTAGATTGTGATGGCTTAACATATTCACCTACTAATTCTTTTAGTCTTTCTCTTCTAGCTAAGATATATTCTTTTAATTTAATTCTTGTTTCTATAATATAATCTTTATTAACTGCGAAACCTGTATCTTCCATACGAAGTATTGGTAATATATAATCACATTCCATTTGGAAAGTTTCCATCATCTTTCTAGCTTTGATTGCAGGCATACATTGATAATAAACTTCTGCTGTATAAATGATATCATATGCTGCATATATTTCTAGATTATCTTTATTTAATATATCATATGGCACATCTTCAGATTCAACCATTGGTGTTGTCATATTATTTCTTATTCTTTCAGGTACTTTATTATAATACCAATCATAATAAACTTGTGCTACATCTGGTCCTAACATTTCTGGTGTAGATAAATAATCAGATAATAATTCATCTAATAATTTCTTTGTCCACTTCTTATCTTTTAGTCTTAACATAGTTTTTAATTCTATATTAAGTGTTGCTGAGATAGCTGTACGCTCTTCTTTTAATTTCTTTTGGAAGTCTCTTGCACTTCTATCTATGAATTGTTGTGTGTATTCTTTAAGACCTAAAGGTGGACCACCGTTTGCTTCAGTTAATGCATCATGTGCTAATCTTATACAAACTGTAGTATCAACACACTTTATTGAAGGTATAGTAATACCTACGTTCTCTAGCATATGTAGATCAAAAGATAAATTGTGTCCAATTAATGGAATGTTTTTTATCTCAACTAATTTTAATACTGCATATGCTGTTTTTGCTAATATCTTTTTACGTGCTTCAAATACATGAACTGTATCTCCTTCAACAAAACCAAATTGTAACAAGAATGGTTTGTCTAATTTAATATGCACTCCTGTTGTTTCTGTATCTAGAAACACTTCAGATATATCTTTATGTTTAAACTCTCTAATAAAGTTTAATAAATCTTCTTTATCATCTATATAACTTAATGTATAGTTTGGAAACTTACGCAACGTTCTCACCTACCCTTACGATTACACCATCTCTTATCACTTGTGCCATTCCTTTTCTAAATCTTTCTGTTGGTACTACATCGAATCCTTCGAATCTAATAAATAAACATCTAACTAATTTAGCTATTATTTTACTGAAGTCTTCGTTGTTTAATCCTGTTGCTATTTGTAGATTAGATTTACTAATACGGGATACTTGTTCTAATTGTAATAGTAATGCTGGTGTTGTATTATACATGTCTTGTAAATCTTCAAGACCTGCTTCATCTAATATACTATATCTCTTTTCATTATCTACAAATTGTTTTAATTTGAATGTACTATTATCATATATACTTATTAAATAGTTTATTGCAAAGTCTACATGTTCTTCTTTAACTATTATCTTTTCATATGTATCATCTGTTGATACTAAATATCCAGCTACTGCTATTGCAAGTCTTGTTACTTTCTTCCATGCTTCAGTACCAAATATTTTTATATAACAATCGTACTTATCATTTAATTCATTACACTTAGTTATTATATACTTACCAACTTCTGCTGTAATGATTATTTGTTCTGGAGTTCTACTCCATATCCAGTGGATTCTATCTCTATATACTTCAGTTGGTAATGGTTCTTCAGCTATCCAGAATGGATCTATTTGTTCATTACCTGTTTCACCCATTACTAACATTAAATCGAATCTTGCTATATCTTCAGCAGTTCCTATTAAATCAGTTAATACTTCTATACCATTAGGATATGAACTAATACTTCTAATACTTCCTGCTTCTGTCTTAACATTTGTTAATGTAATCATACGAACTAATGCTGGTAATTCTACTGAACCAGATACTCTAGCGATTCTTACTTGGTTACTAGATTTAATATCTGTTAATTCTTTTATTATATTAGCATTACATTTAGCTAATTCTTCAAAGATAACTAAACCTCTATGGTTTTGTGGTATAAGTCCCGCTCTTGTTTGATAGTTACCATTTACTTTATTACTACCACCAATAAGACCAGAAACTGTAGCACTGTTACCTGCTAAAGATGCGAATACTCCAAGACCATATAATTGTTGTAGTGCTAATGCTGTACTAGATTTACCTACTCTACTTTCAGCTACAATAATTGTATCTAGATATCCACGTATTCCTTTTGAACTACCGAAATTAAATTCCAATACTGTATTAAAACTTAAATCGATAGCTTGGATTAATTTGTTATATCCATTGTACTTAGTAAATGCTTTAACTCTTTCAGTTAACCAGTCTACTCTTTCTTGTACACTTCCTTCTAAGTTTTTAATAACATCTAAATGTTCTTTTACTTCTGGAGTTAATTTAAAATTACTTACACTATCAGATGATTCTTCCATATCCATTATAATCATTGTAAGTTGTTGTCCTTTATATGGATGTGGAACAATCTTATAAGTAATTCTATATTTCTTACCAGCTTCTAGTTTCTTCTTTAATACATACGCTTCGAATTCTATACTTGTGGTTTTCTCTACAGTTGTATCAAATAAATCTACTACGTTACATTTATAAACTGTTTCTTTTGTTGGTTTACTTATGGCTACCTCGTGTTCTTGCTTTGGAATCTTTAATAACTCTCTTATATGTTGTCTTATCTCATCTTCAGTAAAGTTATTATCCATAAGTTTTAGTATGTCTTGTAAGTTATTCTCATCTAATACCCAGTTAATTGTTGTACCTAATAACATTTTATTATTCTTAGGATCTCCTGTTATAGATAACTTCTTAGCTACTATTGTAGTTGGTACTGTTAATGCTTTCTCATATGTTGCAACTACTTGTACATTAGATTGTACTACACGATTAACATACTTTGGTTGTGTTGCTTCTATTAATGTAACGTTTGGATACTTAGTATCCTTAACTTCTCTTGCTTCTTCAGGTGTGAATGGTTGTGTTCTATTTATATAATAAATTAAATCATTCTTTTCTCTACCATACTTCGTAAAGAAATCTGTTATGTCTTCACCTTTCTCTGTGCATACTTCATGGAATCCTGTGACTACCTTCACTTCCTTACAGTATTTAATAATCTCACAGGCTACACTCTTTGCACCTTGTATTCCAGTATCATCATTGTCATAACAGATAGCAACCTTTCTGTCTTTAAATTCTTCTAACAATATTGGTAGTGCTCTTTCTCCACCTGTTAAGGTGATAGCATTGAAACCTTTGCTTCGAGCTACTGCCATATCTTTTTCACCTGCACATAGTATTGTCCACTTAGTTTTATCACTTTCACGCCATAGATCAAATGGAATAATAAGACCACTTGTAGCACCATATCTACTACGTATCTTGCCTTCCTTTAATCCTGGTCTATAACTACGTACATCTAAAAGTCTATTATAAATTATTACGGGAAACGAAATCTCTTCACCCATTTCAGTGCCAAGCTTTAAATCATCTCTGACTTCATCACTAATACCTAGGCTTGAAATTAATTCTATTATATTATCAGGTCTCTTTAAATTAGTCTCCCAATCAAATACGTCTTCACTGTTTTTAAATGCACGTTGTAACTCTGTTGCTTTTTCAAATGTTGTACCTAATACCTTAGCTATAAATCCTACTTCAGATAAACCTTCTCCACACACTTTGCAATGGAACAATCCTTTATCTAAATTAACATGTGCACTAGGATTTGTTTCAAAATATTCTAGTCCACTTTCTGTGTGATGCGGGAAAGGACAGCATACAGCTGTCTCTTCCTTTGCGAATGTTGCATCACTGAAATATACTTCAAAGAACGACATTTTAATATTCGTCGTCTTGTTCTATTGCTGCATCGATGTCAGATTTATCTTCTGTTTTTTCAGATTCTTTAGCTACAGGATATAGTCCTTGGTTTTCTCCAGAGTAATCCACTACATTATATCCTCTATCGTTTACACCAACATCTATCATTACTTTTCTATTAGCAATTACTTTAGCTATATCTTTAAGTGTTCCTTCACCTTCAAGTTTAACTTTAGTTGCTTCAAGTAATCTACCAATCTTATATTGAATGAATGGGATTTCGCTTTCTTGATAGAACTCATTAACGAATCCTCCATCATCTAGTTTGAATGTTACTTTTAAATTTTCATTACCACTTTTACTTGTAACCATTTCAGATTTGAATACTGTACCAGTATACTTACCTGGTTCTACAGCTGAGCTTGGTTTATCTGTTGGTAGTTTATCGAAATAGATTGCCATATTATTTATTCTCCTTTCCATCTTCTATATTTATTATGTCACCTATTAGTTTGAACTTACGCTCATAATATTTTATTAATGAAGTCGCATCCTTTAATTGTTTTTTATACGCTTCTTGTATTTTTGTGAGAGTTTCTTTATTGTTTTCTTTCTCACTGTTTAAAACTATTTCATAGTTTTTTAATTGTGTATCTTGCTGCTTGCAAACATCAACAAGTTCTGCTTTAGTCATTTGATCATATTCGATCTTGTCAACTTCTATTTTTTCTTGTTCCATAATATCCTCCTATTCTGATACTAACTTTCTATATAATACTTTTAAAACTTCTAATGGAATGTCTTCTATTTTACCTGTATATCCTTCTTGTTCTTTTAGATTTGCCCAGATAGATTTCTTTGCTTGGCTACCTGCACAATATTCTTTTATTGCTTTGATGTAATCTTTCTTTTGTTGTTCTAATAATACTTCAGAATCTACACCTTCTTCAAGATAACTCTTTAATTGTTGTAGAATTTCTGGAGTAAACTCATACTCTGTATCCACTGTAAATATAGGATATCTTGATTTAAGAATTAAACCAACTGGGTTCTTACCTTTACTATCTCCAGGTGATAACATTCTTATTACTAAGTCTGGTTCATACTTTAATCCTTCTTGTTGGATTTGTTGTTCACCTAATGATACTACTTTATTCTTACCTTTAGTTTCATCTAGTTCCATTCCGAACTTTTCTTTACTTCTAACTGTAACAATAGTATGTAATTTATCTGAACGAACTAAATCAAAGATTAATTCTTTTTCAGTTCTATTCTTTTCAGTTCCCCAACTACGGTATTGGTCTAATCCTGCTTGTTGTGCTTCAGCTACTGTGTCTAGTAAACCACCTTTACGATTCCACATGTGTGATATACTATCCATAATTAATACTTCAGCACCTTCATTAATTGCAAGTGTTCTTAATGCATCATAATTACTAGGTGCATAACCATCGTCTTTAGTAATATCTGCTTTATTAAAGTTCTCTAGTTTTACACCAGTATGTAATTTGTAATCACTAAATAAATCTAATGATTTATTTTCAGTATCTATTGCAAAGATTTTATCTTGGCTTGATGCTAGAACAGATGCGATTGCTAATGCTAATCCTGATTTACCTGAACCTTGTAGCCCTTCAATCATTATACTAGCTTTGACTTTCTGTCTCTGTGCTTTCCTGAACTGTGTCGCTATCATCGTCCTCACCTCCTCTCTCGTATGTTGATGATAAGAATGTAATTTTCTCACCAACTATTCTATTAGATTGTTCTAGATGTCCTTTGACTCCGATGACATCTCCTGTATGACAGTACGCTCTAACATTTGTCATGATACTATGTGGTAGATCTACTGATACATACCAAGATTCATATGTATCAGGCGCTGCTGTTTTAAGAATAATCTGTTCATCAGTTATCTTTTCTAATCTAGCTACTAATATTACTTGATTCAACATGTGTCCTCCTTTCTAGATATTTTCTATAGTCATTTATTAAATCGGTTTCTTTTACTTTTCTTGCTATGCTTTCTTCTATACTTTCTTCATATGTCTGTTGCATAACTAAACTATATATAAGATGTTCCTTATGTGCTAGTTCTTGTTTAGTTGCTACGAATCTATCTTCTGCTTGTTCAAGTACTCCAACTGGTGGAAACTTATCAGTGAATATAGATGCTTCAGCTGTGTCTAATGTTAGTCCTTCTTTACCCGCGTCTATGTTTATTAGTAATCTTTTAATATTACCATGTTGGAACTTATCACATAATTCTTTACGTTCTCTATATGATACATTTCCTGTTATTAAAGCACAGCCTGGTAGTTCCTCCTTAAGTAACTCTAACCATTTAGTAAACTTACTAAAGATTAATATTGGTTTATCAGGATAATCTTTTATATAATTCTTTAACCAATCTAATTTAGGACTCTGACCTTTGAGCCCCACAAGCTGTGGGCTCAAGCAAATTTGTCTTTCTTTTATTAGATTATCTAATACATTTATTGTAACTAAATCTTCTGTTTCAAAGTTCTCATTTAATTCTGCTAGATATTTAAACTGTTCTTTAGTTGGTTCTAATTTAATTGTATGATATTCTTTATCTGGTAACCATTCCATTACATCTTTTCTCTTACGTTGTGTTGCTACTGCATCTAAGAACTCTTGTAACTCTTTAGTCTTATCCCATCTTAATCCTGTTATCTCCATCTTCTTTCGTGTTCTAGTTACAAACACTTCACGTTTATTAAAATAATAATCTATGAATCTCCAATAACTACTAAAGATTGTTGGAAATAAAAAATGTAAGATGCTAAAGATATCTTCTTGTTTGCTTATTGCAGGTGTACCTGTTAAAGCATATCTGTTAGGGATCTTACATAAACTGAATACTGCTTCTGCTTGTGCAGTTTTTCTATTAGCTATTCTATGTGCCTCATCCACTATCACACATTCTATATCTTTATGTTTCAATATTGTATCAAGCATTCCTGTCTTGGTTAATTCTATTATACCATCATTCGATTCTTTTTTGTGAAAAACTTCTCTTAAACTTTCATAACTTATTACTGCACCTTGTGTCCAGTTATCTAATAGTTCTTGTTTCTTCTTGATAGTACCTTGAATTGCTAGACATTCTAGTCCCGTCCATCTAGTAAATTCTTGTTGCCAATCTAATACTAATGATGACGGACATACTATTAATACTTTCTTAAACTTCTTTATATTAATTACTTCACAAATTGTTGGAGTCTTACCTGTTCTTTGTTGATTAAAACATCCTGCACATTTTCTATTAGCTAAGAATAATGCATCTTGTTTCTGATATTCTCTTAACTCTTGTGTTACTATACAATTTGGATCTAGTTTTTGTTTATGTAGCTCTGCATATTTCTTTAATATACTTTCTGTGAATCCTAGTTTCTTAAGTAGTGTAGGTGTACAAGGATATACTTCTTCACCATCTACTCTAGCTGTTCCGGGTTCACTCTGCATTATCGGTGTCGTGTACTTCAAATGGGTCAACATCAGATATCACCACGTTTTCTGCATGTACTTCTTGGGGGTTAGGAGGTATATAAGTATATATAAATACTGGTCCTTCTTTAGCTACATTCTCTTTACTTTGATTTAGTAATGTATTTAATAATTGTGCTTGTCCTGTTGATTTATTATTCTCTATGTCTTTTAATAATAACATTACTTTACTTCTCTTTATTAAATCTAGTTCTTCATTAATTGCATTAACTACTTTAGGATGTGTAATAAACTCTTTCCAATCTGTTGGTTGGTATGCATAACCTGTCTTCTCAGCTAATTCATAATGTGTCATATAGATTGCATCTGCACCTATATCATTAAACTGTTCTAACATTGCTTTCATCTTCTCATCTTTTGAGAAGTCTATGTCTAATACCTTTGCCATAATTCCTCCTATAATTTCTTGAACTTATCTAAACATTTTAAAAACTTATCTAGTTCTGTAACTGTTTCATCATCTGTTACTAAATCATATGTATATGTTAGCGCATAAGGTGCATTGATTGAATCATAATATGTTTTTTGTCCTATATGAAAAGTTCTTAGTACTTCTCTTACAGTTAGTTTTTGTTTAGTACTTAATATACATGCTTCAACTATACCTGGTTTAATACTTGATGATCCTAGTATTATATCTTGTACTAATGGTTTTACTTTAGTCTTATTTATTTCAAATAAGTCACAGAACAATTCTATTATATCATATACTACTACATTTCTATTAAATGCATCTAATATATTTTGAATACTTAAATAGAATTGGATTTCAATCCATCTCTTTTGTTCTTTATCTGTCATGTTTACCTCCATATTAACATTAAAAATAATAAGAATGCTACTGAGAACCAGAAATAATTTCCTATTTGTAATAGCTTATTATGTCTTATTAATTCTTTTACATCTTTTATAACTGGTAAAGATTCCTTTTGAAGCTTACCTAACTGTTTCAATAAATCATTTACTACTTCAGTTGGTATTAAAGGAACGTCTGTTTCAATTCTCCAACTACCATCTTTATCTTGTATTACTTCTACTGTATTAGTTTTAACTTCCATATCTATTCTCCTTTCTTAATATGACTAATATAAAAACCGACATCTGACTAAATTTACTTCAACTCTCGCCCAGAGCTTGAAGTAAATTTAGTGTGATGTAAGGTTGTGCGTTATTATCTTGATTCAATTAATCTAATTAATTGATTATATATTTCTATATAATATTTCTCATATTAATTTCTTTTTAATCTTCTTGTTATTTCTCTTTTTATTCTTGTTACTTTATCTTTATTATACTCTGGTTCTATACTTTGTAGATATGATATTTCTCCTAGTAGATGTTGTAATGATTCTCTATCAAAACCATCTGGATTTAATTCGAAGTTATGCATACCTGCTTTAATATATCTTTTACGTTTGGCACCTATTGTTATAGTATTATCTCTTGTATACATAAGACCTAAATTCCAGTTACGTCCAGAACTAGAACCGTATCTAGTTTTCTCTTGTTTAATTTCTAATGGTGTATCTTGTAGTATTTCTTGTATATCTTGTAATGTTCTTGTCCAATTCCAATTATTTTTTGCTGATATTAATATGTCATCTGCATATCTAGTATAGATATATCTTTGTTGTCTATCAAATTCATATAAATATTTTGTTATCTTATAGTCTATCGGTATCATTATTAGATTAGTTAATAGTGGGGATATCTGAGTACCTTGTGGTAACCCATTATTTAAACAACATAACTTAGTTAAGTTATCTATTGTTTCATTAAATAATTCTGGTGCTTTGATATACACATAACTAAATGGGTGTATTTGTTTTAATTGTTCTTTAATAAATTCTGGTGTGCAGTTATCAAAGAACTTTTTTATATCTAATTTAAGAAACCATCTTGATTTATTTCTTTGATGTCTTTGTAATGCATTGAATGCACTTCTTGTTTTAACATATGCAAAAGCTGCATCGTGTGTTAATACTTGTAAGTCACGTTCTAATATCTTTTTAGTATCTATTATATAATCACTAAGTAGTTCATCAGGTGCATTGATTTCTCTGAAGCCACCTGAATGTTTAGGTATTTTAAACGTAGTATAATGTGAAGCGGGATTCTCAATAACATTTAAAGCATTCTTTAAGTGTCCGTTTAATACAATCATAGTTTGTATTATATACTCATTCGTATACCCAGGTTTATATTCTGTATTTAATGTACGTGTTAGTACATCTTTAGGAATCCTATTTAATTCTTGTGATTGTAGAGTACCTGTATCAAATAATAAATCTAGATTATATTTTCTTCCACGTATTATCTTATAAGTTAAATACATATTATCTCCTTTCTATATTAATATTGCTAGTAGAAGTAGCCCGCGTCGCGGAGCTGCAGCTGGAGTCTAGATGGATGTGGATTATGCATTGGAATGTCTTCCTTCATGTAGAATCTGCATCATCTGGGCAGGATCTTCAGCCTCTTGGGGACGGTGATTGCTAGTTCTTGGTTTATCCTTTTGTACCAGTTAATCTGATTAACTGTCCTTTGCTTTCAACTTACAAAGTTATAACCAATATTAATATTCTATTGTTGTATAGTTATATTTAAATGCATCTAATAATATTATATTTTGTAATGGTTTACCATTTACAAAGTTAATCATATTAGATACTGTTGCTGCTGCTGTTGTTACTACTGTTGGTGCGACCGAAAGCGTCGTACCGCACGCAGATACTGGTGTTGCTTCTTTAGCTTCTTCGTCGCTGAATTCCATAGTTCCTATGAATTTCTTTTTGTGTTCTTCATTAGACCAATCACATGCATAACTTTGTGCATCTGTTAATCTCATTCTTGTATCAAACATTGCTTTAATGTTTGGATTGTATTCATTATCTTTTGCTATCTTATGTCTTAGTTCTATACTATCTACACATAAGAATACATAACCTGATAATGCTTGATTACTATATCCATTTTGATACACTCTTTTAATTGCTTGTGGATTTATTTCATCCATCATTTGTTTTATTGCATCTACCTTTTGTTGTCCTACATATTTATGTGTGTAATATTGATTCGTTACATTCTTTTCTTCTACTTTATCGAAGTCATAAATGTATATATTTTCTACTCCTAATCTAACTAATAGTTCTAGTACTCTAGAACCCATTGCACCTACACCTATTACATGTACTGGTGCATTAAGTTTAGTTGGATTAAAGAACTCTAAATGTTTTGTTAATTCCATTAATAACTACCTCCATAATAATCGTTCCACCAAGGTGAATCTAATTTTCTTTGTGAATAATATAATGATTCATCTTCAGATAATTCCCATGTAACTACTGCTGGTTTATTATATTTAGATTCATCTACATCTCCCCAATATGCTATGCTCTTTGTATCTTTACCTTGTTTACCTTTAACTACTACAAGTTTATCATATTCTTTTATTCTTTCTTTAATATATTTAATTGTCATTTGTTTATCTTGTGAAAAGAAATTAACTTTTAAAAAGTTTGCAACTTGTGATAGAGTTTGTTTTCTTAATAGTCTACCTTCGTGTGTATGTACATCTAACTTATCATCATCTAATATCTTTTCTTTAAATAATGATTCTTGTTTAGCTGATGGTTTCTGTAACATTTCTTTTTGTTCTTCATACCAAGCTATGTTATCTTTGTGTACATCTGGTAAATATATATTTAAATCTAGATCACTATATAATATATTATTTTCTACATCATATAACCTAAGTGTCATTGCTTCATGTTTATTAGTTACCATTATAATATAATAGTCACGTACTTGTGTAAGTAATCTTGTGTAATAATCTTCATCTACACTTGATGGTGTTACTCCCATGTTAACATGTGAATGTCCTTGGAATCTCATATTATTTAATACATCATCTGGTAATTCCATACACCAGTTAGGATATAGATCATCATCACTTTCTACAGTTACACTTGTTATCTTTTGTGGATAAACTAATATATCTGTGATAACAAATATTCTTCCTTGTCTATGTACTACACCATGCCATGCTATTTCTACATCAGTTTCATCTACTAATGTACGCATTTTAATATATGCTGTCGGTGTAATATATATTGTTGGGTCTTCTACATCTGGTAATGTTTCTTCTAGTATCTTACTAGCATCTAACTTTAAATCTATTTTAGATAAGTCATAGAATGTTGTATTCTCTAACTGTTCTAATAATAACTCTTTAATCTTTTCTTTAGATTCTGTTAGATTAATCAGTGTTTTCTTCATGTTCCGCCTCCAATCTATCTAATAATTCTTGTGCTGTCATCTCTTCATCTTTATATTTTACATAATAATATTGCGGATTGTTATTTAAATAACTTTCAAATCTATTTAATACTGCAGTATCAGCTAAGTTAATACTTCTAGTACTTGTTGCTAGTAAATCTCCAAGAACTGTATAGTTATTTTCTTTTACTGCTTTATCTAATGTAACTTCAAATTGTCCTAAACAATTAAAGAAGAAATGATGTGGATTGAATCCCATTTTATATCTAGCTAAATCATCAGTGTATGGTCTATCTCTTAATACTTGTACTCTATTACCAAAGTCTCCGTCTGCAAATCTTAATACATAATAAGAACTACTTATGAAGTACCCATTATCTTCTTCATATAATGCTTTCCATAGTTTTTTAAAGTTATTTGAATCAGGTAAATTGTTTAAGATACAATCTACATAGTCTTGGTCATAGATATCAAGTGGTGTTCTAACTAATATATATAGTTTTCCATTATCTCTTTGAATGTTTTTAATACAAGGGTGTTTTAAGAATGTGTGAATTGCTTCTTCAACTTCTGTTGTATCTTCATTTACTGCTGCGAAATGTTCACGTTCATATCTTTTTAAATTCTCAAGTGCAGTTATGTATTGCTCTTTAATATTATTAAATACATTTTGTGCATGTTCTAATCTATCTTTAGATCCTTGTGTAATACTGTTCTTTAATAATAAAAAGTATTGTTCTTTATTTAATTCAAGTAAAATTGTTTTGATGTACTCTTGTTCTTCAACAGCTCTTACTGCGTTTAATAAATCTTGTTTAGGTTTTCTAGATAATTGTGTGAATCTAATCATTTGCTTACATAATTTTAATTCTACTTCTGTCATTTGTGTTTTAATATCTTCAAATAACATTGGTAATAATGCAAAACCTAAGAATAGTTGTGAGTATCTATATCTTTCGATAGTTCTACTACTCATAACAATAACATTATTTTCTAAATAACCTACACGAAGTTTAATATCCATTTCATATTTACATAGAGCTTCTTCAGTTTGTTTAACTATAGCGTCAACTGCTTCGTTAGTTTGGAATCTTGCTTCTGTACCATCAAAATAATTATCAATAAAATCTGGTTGTTCTTTAATAAAAAAGATTCTACAATTTGCATCTGGTGTTTCAGATGAATAGTTTCTTATAAACAATAATGGGTTATTAACTCTTGTTGTATCTATTCCACATGTTGCTATCTTTATATTATGCATTGCATACATTAAAAGATATTCATCTAATCTTTGTTGTCCTATATACGCATTGTCTGCACAGTCTGCAGGTACTTCTACTTTTCCACAATGTTCTTGTATATAGTTTGTAATCATTCTGTCATAATAATTTATATTTGTTAATCCAAAAAACATTTTATCTCCTTTCTAGTAAAATAAAAAGGGAGTCATAAACTCCCTTGATATATCACTAAGCGTTATTTGTTTTTACGATTGATGTGATTAAACATTTATTTGTAATGTTCATATCACCTAAAGTTTTGTCCATATAACCAGCAGGAAGTGGTGTTCCATCTATTGAGATTTGTGTTACACCATAATCAATACTGTTATCTTCTAAGATTTCTCTGATACTTGTAGTAGCTGGATACATCTTAGTAGTTTTTCCTGTTGTTGTTCCTATAATTACATTAACCATTTTCTTTCTCCTTCCTTAATATTTAAAACTACTCTGCAGCTTCATCAATTTCAATAATAAGTTCTTCTTTACCTAATGCTTTAAGTGCTGCATTAACTTGAGACTCAACCTTATTAACTCTTCTTAGTACAGCTTCTAGATTATATAAATCTTCATCATCTAGTGTACCGTCTTCGTTCATATCGAAGTCACCTACTGCTTTACCTTCACAAAATACTACACCATTTCTTGAGAATGCTGTTTCATTTGCGTTGTCTGTAGTAGCTACTCTAAAGATCTCCTCTCCTGTTTTTTCATTTGTAAGAACTAATGCTTCTTCATTTAAAGCTTCTAGTTTTCTTACGTTGTCGTTATCAATTACATCTGATGTAATTCTTACACGACCTTCAAATATTTTTGCTTTTGCCATTTCTGTTTTTCTCCTTTCTTTAACGCGGGCACTGGCAAGTGGCGCGGTAGCATATGCACTACTTTCTACTAACTATATATTGCTATGAGAATATCAAAACGTTCATATTGAACCACCTCTAGTTAATAATACTTATTTTAATTTTCCTATATAGCTAGTAGGAAGTAATGTACATGCTGATAAATATACATTACTTAAGGAAGTGAACTTCAGTATAGTGATATATCAAATCCTGGAGTTAATAAACTCCTCGATAGATACAAGCTGATATTGATATGTAATTACACTAATTATAAAAAAGAAAGTACAGATTATAGTACGATGATACTTTCTTAAAGAATAGAATAAAGGATTTTTACTCTCGTCGAATATATAAATTGTCATCTAACTTGTATCCATCAAGGAACCTATTAAGTTCCTCACACAGTAATAAAATATGTTTTCGATTGCTTTCACAATCTATTTATATTATACCACACAGGGGTGGCGTAAGCCAACACCCTATGCAGTTTCCTTATAACATTTGTCTTCTAGATATGTTTCATTTCCAAATGATACACATTCAAACATCTTTTCTTCTGTTGGTAGTATACCAAATGGATCTCTTGTATATTCAAAATTATTATCTAGATAATATTTGCATTGTTGATATGCTCTTAGTTTAGATTCGGTATCTTCTGGGTCATAATCTACTGTATATAGTGGTGCAAATGTACTAATGAATCTATCTAAGTCTTCTGGAATTTCTCCGAAGGTTTCTTCAAGTTCTTCAGTTCTTTTGCGTTTCTTATAATCTTCTCTATTTGCTCTACGAATCTTTTGTTGTTCATCATAGATTTCTAGTACTGGATTCTTAACTGAATACCATTTTCTAGTTTTATCGTCATAGTGTGTACTCTTCCAGTTTTCTTGATCAATATATACCTTTTCATTATTAACTAATGCAGTTATTCTAGATACTGGTAATGGTTTATTTACTTTTATTATCTTTTTAGTACCATCTTTTTGTGTTACTTCTTTATCAACTTTAATATTTCTTGGTCTATCAATTAGATATTTTATTAATCTAATAGTGCTTGGTAAATAAGTTTCCATTATAAATCCTACAGGTTCTCCGTATTTTATTTCTGGTATTTCTTTATACCATGCGTAATGTATTCTATATTCTCTTTCTCTATACTTCTTAATTTCTTCTTGTGTAAGTTTTCTTTCAGTTACTAATAACATGTTCATTTCCTCCAAATTAATAAAGAAGCAGAGCCTAGAACTCTACTTCTTCGTTTGCTTTAGCATCTTTATCTGCTAAATATTTTATTCTATCATAGAAGTATGTAGTACCTTCTACTATCCAAATTTTGAATTCTTTCTTAGTTGCTTCTTTAAGTATTACATTATCTCCTGGTTGTTTTCCTGCTTCATATCCTAATTGTTGAGCAATATTACTTATTGTTCTAGGATAGAATGCATCTCCACAGTTATATCTGTGTACTTCTCCAGGGTAATTTAGTAATTCTAATACGAATTTATAGTTAGGGTTTCCATTTATATCTGGACCTACTGTAAATCCTACTAGTTTTACTGGTTGTTCTCCTTGGATTCCTCCTACGATAGTTTTCTTTGATGCAACTGCATCTAAGTTTAATTCATATTTCATAATCTTTTACCTCCTTATTATTTAATATAAATTATTCTAAGACTTATTCCTCATAAGCCTTACACTGGCAAGTGTAGGCGAAACACTTACTACTGTAAGACTTATCAGTTAAACTCCTAAAAACTCCTAAAAACTCCAAGTTTTTATTACATTCTTAGGTAATTCTGGTAAAATGTTTTCTAATTGTTCTACTGTATATCCTGCTAGTCCTGTTCCTATTGGTGTTAATAGGAATTCTAATTCAGGATGCTGTTTAGTATATTCTATAAACTGTATTATATATTGTTTTATAATATCTAATGGTAATGTTCTTAGATATTGATCCTTAGTTGGTATAGCATAACATCTACCAGTCGGTCCAATACCAATGCCATATCGTGCACCAAAATGTTGTCGTGCATATAATGCAGAACCTTTGCCATGTCGTCCAGCAAGATTTGAACCGAATACAAATATTTGATTTGGTTTTAATTGTGTAATCATTTATATCACCTTCTATCTCTTAATGGTTTAGTGTTGTAATAATAGGTTAGTTTTGGAAAGTGGTAGCATAAAAAAAACACGTGGCTTACCACATGTCTTTAAAACTATCGATTTCAAGAACATCTTCAATAACTGGTGTTAGTTCTTTTTCAATGATACGATAATATTCTTTCCACGCTTTTTTGATAGCGACATCGCACATAGTTTTTTGAGCATCAGTCATTTTATTTAATTTTTTAACTGTGTCATTCCAATCAAGTTGTTCAACATGGTCATCGTGGTATTTGTTATACACAGCAATGTCCCTGTTGTATTCTTTGATGAAATTATATACTAAGTCTCCTCTCAATTTTTCTGATTTAATGTTTTCCATTATATTTTCCTCCTTTACATAAAGAATAAGGCAAGTGTTCTGAATTGGTAGGACAAAGTCCGTAGCAATTCAGGTAACACGGTACCTCAGATATAAATACAAGTGGCAAGTATAACGATACGCCGTAGGGCAACACTTGTATTTATAGATGACGGTATGCCATTCTGGCTATGGAAAGGGGGAAATAGAATGGACTTAACATTCCAGAAAAATGAGAGGTTAGACTTAGTTTGATTTCACAAAGAATGGCAGGGCATTGCACAGTATAAACAAATACCTACTATGACCGAACAACTGATTGGAACAGTTAAAAATGGAATAAATGATGCCATAAAACTGTGCAATGGCGCTAGCAAAGTGGAAAGAAAGAAGTTCATGGAATGAACTAACACTAGTTTATTAGCCGTTCAAAAATCATAGTTGAAGAGCGTGTGGTAAGTAACGGGTTTTACATGGGCTATAACGCGTGCAATTCCGTTGCAAAAAACCAGGGCTCAGCTAACGGTTCTTAACATGCGAGTGTCTTTCTGCAGTCTTGTCGCTCGTCAAATCGATTACGGCTCAAATGCACTTGCGACACTTCGATTGAGTTCTTTTCGTGTGTCCGTCGGAAAATTGAAACATGAAAAATAAAAAATGTGCGTTTGAGATACGATTTTTGTATTTTTGTAAACCATTTTACTTAGTATATATGTATATTATATGTAAATAGTATATATGTTCGTATTAATATATATAAATAAAAAATACAAAAATTGTATTTCGATTTGATGAGACTGAGATACGGGAAATGTATCTGGATTTTTGAAACGGAATAAACTAGTGTTGAATTGGTGTTTGAAATACGGAAATCGTATTTATTTTTAGGTTTTTTAGAAATCATAATTGAATTTTGTCGGAAGTTGGCTAGCAGTCTAGTATTTCAAATGCCAATGGGCTTCTTCTTTCTTGACACGGAAAAACGTAAAGTGGGAGCGGTATAGTGGGAGAAGGCTGGGGTGGGTTCGGATTATATTATTTTATTATTTTGTTATGTATTACATTGTGTATTTTAATTTCTATTGTGAATTCAGGACACCATCCTTGGTGTTTATATCCTTTTAATATGACTGTCCCAAAATCTTTTTGTATTGTTTCTTCTATTATATAAACTTTTGTTTTAACATATTCTGATATTACTTGATTTATAGTACACTTTCTGTAGCTATAAAATGTTTTATTTCTATCATCCTTAAATGGATACTGAACTGTTTCTTTTACTCTTATCATTTTATTTACCTCTTTTCTTGTTTCTCTTTGGTATAAACTTTTCATTAGTATATATTATATGTCTTGGTGACTTATAATATTTAGGTTTACAAGGTGGCTTTATACCTTTTCTTTGAAGCATTTCATCTATTTCTTTTTTACATATAATCCACTGTTCTAAATAACTTATTCTTATGTGTCTTTTATGTTTTTTATTGTATTCATCTACTGTAAAAATTGTTATTAATTCTCTATAATCACTATAATTCATTTTATTTACCTCCTTTTATTTTTCAAATTTTTCTTTTAGATATTGTATTCTCTTTATTGCTTCTTCATGATAGTATTGATCATCAGGATATTTTTCAGAGAATATTTCTCTTTTAAGTTCTGCTGTTTCTTCGTCTTCATCTTCCGCATCTTCTTTTATTACAATTACTTTACCATTTTCTAAAGCTTGTGATAGTTCTAGATATCTTTTATATTCTTCTAGTTCTTCTTTTTCTATTATTGCATCTATTATTTCATCTTCTATATCTTCTATATAATACATTTTAGTTTCCTCCTTTCTAGTTATATTGTTTTTAATTTTATTTGTGTTCATATTTTTCACTTCCTTTCATCTCTCTAGGGCTATGAACTTTACCCTGGGCGGACCTTAAAATTTGCTTAATCCGCTTCACTCTCTTGATACTCCGTTATTTGTGTGTGTGTTTATTAATAAAAAACACAAAACATTATCTATACAAAAACGACCTTGCGTGCTACACTTAAAGTATGAAATCTATATATGCTTACAGGAAATATATTTCATACGAAATGAGCCACCACAGGATCCGTGCGTGGTTCTACTACAAACTCTATAGGTATTACGATAAACGCGATCTATAGAATAGAAAGGAGTTATATGATTAAACCACACAACATACCTATATTTGTGATACACCAACACGTACATAAGACGTATCACTACCCAGAGTCCAACACGCCAATAGAGCATCAGGTACACCACTGCCATCACCACGGTATTATAGATAATGCTCCACGTAAGAACTGGGATTCATGTTGCTGTATGTACCCTGGGCACCACGCTGAAATGCATCCGTATATGCACAATCCACACCATGGAAATCTAGACGGACCAGAAAATAGGAGCTTCCTATTTCCACCAGCTATATGTGTACCATGTAATACAGATCATGCACTAAAGCATTACAGCCATAACTGTAACTGCTACGATGGTCTAGGTAATTATTATCCAGATGAAAGATGTCAGTGTAGATTCCACAATCCAAACAACCAGATTCAACACACAGAACACTATGAACCACCATTTAATTCTTTCCCTGAAAATAACATAGACTATCCAAATAATTTCTATATAGATGAGGAGATGAGAAAATACTATGAGTAATCACTACCCACATCAAAATAGGTACGTACCTTCTAAACTATTACCTACTCATTATTACAGAGATCATAATGAGTTTGGTATTCCATTTAAAAGGTACCCACTTAATTTTGATGAACACGAGGAGTCTGGATATTACATAGATTTCAACCAGACACACCTTGTGTACGCTGTGCCTTGTACAGATATTACTTTCTCTAAGAAGTACAATAGGGACGACCTTAAAAATGAAACTGTTGATACAACTGCTGAGACTAGAGAAACAGTAGGAACAACTGCAGCAAGGTACCACAATAACACACATTCAAGACATTACCCACACTGTGCACACTCAAGTCACGTGCAAGGGTTCGACGTCTTGACTATTACAAAACTTATGGATTACGAATTACAATTACACGACGTAACTCCAGAAAGACTTAAAACATTATTCGAAAACTTTGCGTGTCCAAAAAGAGACACTGTTGTATTCGAACACGTGTGGATGGAACAACATAAGTTCTTATCTAGATATTTCAAAGTACATAAGAAACCACTTCTAGATTACTGCTTATTTAGATTCCCTGAACCACCTGTATGCCCTGGACCTACTCCACCAACACCAACAGATCCACCATATGTTGTCAGTGTAGTACCTACACAATACTACCTTGACCCTGAAACATGTGCTGTGTCTGTTGACTTACTTGTTACATTTAACGAGCCTGTAGATAAGACTGCAGATACAGATACATACGAAGAAATATTTGGTGTAATAAATCAAGACGTATGGGATGAAACAAAACGAAATCAAACTATTATAAGTGTAACTAAAGATGAAGGTCATCAAAGTGTATGGACTGTTAGAACAACTATTGACGGAGCATATAACCAAAGCTTAGATCAAATAGATGTCACAGTACATTTACCAAAGGTTACTAATGAGGCAGGTGTTGCTGGAGAAATGGATGCACTATTCCATATTGATTTAGAAGAAGCATTTAACCAACGTATTAGTATGGTATATGAAGACGTTGTTAAAGACATTGCTAACAACACAACTACTATTTATATAGCATTTGCTAAACTAGGTAGTCAGGCTGAAGAAACTGTATACGCTTCTGGTTCTCTAGATGCTGTTAAAGAAAAATTTAAATTATATACATGGAGTGCTAGAAATGGTGGAATTACTGTAGATCTAGAACCAACTGTTATAAATCTAAATGTACAACACGAGGGACATAACTGTATCGAAGTTATTTACCCACAAGCTATTAATAGACCTTACCCACAATCTGAAGGTGAGATCGATGAATCATATAATGTAAATTACACAATGTACGGTTACATATTCAAGACTGCAGATAATTACTACAACATAGAAGAAGGTGCTGAAATTCAAACAAGTGTCTTTGAAAGAGTTATAGAGCATTATGAGTTTGCTAATGTAGCTGCACAAGAAGGTTACTTAGATACACTTCGCGTACTTATGCCTGCCAATAATGATGATACTATTTGGACATTCCTAGGTGGTGTAGGATACCGTCCTTATAATGATTACGATACTCCAGCTATAAATGCTACAAGCTATTCTGTTGGAGAATACGATTCTGAACTTGGTGGATTCTGGGTAACTTACACATTCCCTGAATTTGCAGAGGATGTTAAATATTCATTTAGTATACTTGGTAACTCTTTAGGAGCTAACCCTTCTGGATACTACAATGCAGCATTCTATGAATCACATCCTGAAGACCCACCAGTCCCAACACACGGACCAGTATTAAATACTACAACTCAAGAAACACGTACAGGTGATTATCCTTATGTTGCGAGATTTGTATTTGACCAAGATGTTGAATACGTTAATACAGGAAATATATTTATATCTCCAGCAACAAACGTTGATATGACTACATACACAGACGATATGAGTCTTGCTGAGTTTGAAGCATATGTACAATCATTCGTAACTTATGCAAGTCCAAATACTCTTGATGCATGTTTCAGTAACTCTTTAGATGCAAACCTTGCAAAGGAATTTATGGTAGATAACCAAACATTACCAGCAGGAACAATAAGAAGTTACTTAGAAACATCTAACCCAATGGATATTAAAAACTACTTGATTGGATTATTTAATACATTAGACTATGTAGATATGTTTGACTTACATGGTGATAATGGAGACGCTGTACCAATCTTTGTAGAATACTTAACTACAATAGCTGCAGCTAATAACATATCGCTTACTGACATCACTACAGATCCTACATATAAGACAATATTAAATTCTGCATTATGGGCATTCAGTGACTTAGTTACATACTTTGCTAATAATGAACATGCAGTAGATACAGAACTTCAATCAGAATTAAATGATATATATAATGACGTGCCTGGAACAATGCCAGCAAACGATGTAACATTAGTTAAACAAATCATAGACACAATCGCTAGTAACTATACTGTAACTGTATCTGATTTATTAACTGATACTACTAAGGCACAAATGTTACATGAAACAATCAATCATTGTATTAAACCATTTGCGTTATATTCAATACTAAAAGATTTCTCAGAAACTAGTGAGTATACACAAATAGAAAATATAATAAATGATACACATAGTGGTGTAACTAATCTTGTTCCTGTGTATATAAATAATCAACCATTTGATTACTGTGGTAGATTACCAGACAGTGGTTCAGATGAACTTGTTGCTGGTCTAAATAGTAGTTGGGATTCTACTAAGCCAAGTAGAGTAATATTCCAAACAAATGCTGTACGTAATCCAGAAACTGGTTTCATAAATAATGAAATAGAATTATATTTACCAGCTTGGCAAGGACCAACACCAAGTGCTCCACAAGCTACAAATATAGCAGGATATCATAGTAGTACAGCATCACCAGCAGAGTACTGGTTTGTAGTAGACTTCGATAGCCCAATCCAAATCTTAGATTCACCAATATCTGAATTAACAGATGGTACTAATGAAGCTAATGAAATGTCTTACGCATTAACAAATGATGATACAAGATTAGTTCTTTATTACGATACACCTGACCCAGATTGGATTGCAGATGCTGACCATTTAGATTTAATTATATTAACACCTACAATAGCTGCTAAAGATGATGCTTCAGTAGTAGTACCTACTTTAGTAGAGGAAGGAATAACAATAACAGACGTTACTCCACAAGAAGCACATATTACAGGTTCTGCATATACATATGATTCAACTATGCAACATCCTTATGTAGTACGCTTAACACTTGATAATGATGCTCTTGTATCAAGTCAAGTTACTAGTATTACAGATGGTACTAATACTGCATATCCTGCATCAACATATATATCTACTGATCCACAAACAAGTGAGATATACTATGTTGCTGAGTTTGATGTTCCACAAGGAACAGACTGGATAGCATCAGGAGCTGGTAACTTAACTGTTAACGTACCAGCAGATGCATTCACTAGTCTTGATGGTGTACCTAATACAGCTTATACAGATACTAATATAGGTTTCCAAAACGTATCACCAACAGAAGAAGTACAATTCTATGATGGGTTTGATGGTTCTAGATTTATGACAACTTTCGTTTCTCACGGAAGCACAGTATCTCCAGAACCAATTCCAACACATTCTGGATATGACTTTGATGGTTACTATACTGATAGTAACTACACTACAGTGTTTGATTTCACACAGCCTATTACAGGACCGACACAAGTTTGGTATAAGTTTGTACAACACGTACCAGTGCCTGTTGCACCAACTAATCAAACACCAACGTCTGGAGGAAGCTCAGCATATCCAATAAATATCCATTCATTTGGAAATAATGCTAGCCACTTATATTTGTATTTGAAATATAATACTAAAATAGAAAACGGACACAGCTATATTCAATTTACTAGTGATAGTAAATTAAAATGTGAAGGACCTAGTGCTTACTTCGGTTATAGAATTAATCCAGTTAAGATTACAGTACGTGGTGTTGAATGTATTAATAAGAATATTTACAACACAGGAACTAACTGGGAAGAAAGTTTTTCTACAAGCTGGATAGACTTAGGTGCTGCTCCAAGCTCTGGAAACGCTACAATTAATGTTTATGCTTCTAGTGCAGCAACTTCTGGTTATACAGGATTCGAATTTAATCAAAACTATAATGGACAGATTGCTTACTTAAATTAGCATTGACATTAATTACTACATAACATATAATGAACTTAGGACGGTTGTCCTTAGTTTTAAACGCAGGGTGCCACTACCCTGCTTTTGTTTTTAGGAGGAACTATGAATATAAAATTAGGAGAAGATTCTCTTGATGTTAAAAGTTATTTATTCATCGGAGAACAAGAAATAAACGGAGAGCGTAAAGCCTGCGTTAGTGTATGCCCTAGTACACCATTTACTACTGCGTTAGATTTATATGCTACGCTTGGTAAACAAATATTAGATGGATATTTAATTTCAGCATTAAAGAATCCAGATAATAAATTAAGTGAGAGTGAACTTAAAGAAAAGTTCTATGATGCATTTAATGTATATGTATCAAATGTTCTCGCAGCTTTTATTCCAGACAAAGACCTAAGACCTGATATGACTATGGATGCAATTATGTCAAAAGAGAATGAAATAATTGAAGAAAAATATTCTCATATCAACAGAGAAGACAGAAGAAAGGCAGCAAGAAACATTGCTAGAGAAAAAAAGAGACTTTCAAAAATGTCCTAGATGTGGTTCGAAATTAGTACCAACTCTGAATTTACTTGAAGGACCTTCTACTGATTGGCTTGAATGCACAGAATGTAACACCTACGTGGATACATACATTCCAATGCGTCACCAATACGAGGTGCACCGAGACGCACACAGGATTCTCGGTAACTTCGGAGCTTTTGGTACTGGTAAAACTAGAACAAGTGAGAAAGAACTCGAGAAACATATCTTAATTACTCCTGGAGCTACAGCTCTTGTAGGTGCAAATGTTACTTCTCAGTATGAACAAACTATACAAAGAGACTTTGAACGTAGTTTTCCACTGGCGTTTATGAAAAATAAGAGTCAGCAAAAGTCTTACATTGACTTTGTTAATGGGGCAAGACTATTGTTTAGACCATTTGATGACCCAGATAAACTACGTTCTTATAATTTATCCTTTGGTTTAATAATAGAAGCATCAGAATGTAACGCTGATGCCTTCCATGTACTCAAGACGCGTCTAAGAAATACGGTTGCATGTGTGTTTGAAGTCGATGAACACGGTGAAGTTGTTAGAGATGAGAACAAAAAGCCCCATGTTTTGTACGATTGGCGTAAATTGTTGTGTGAAAGTAATCCAGATTCGGGTTGGATACGCACAGATTTGCTGTTAGTTGCGGATAAAATCCATAAATATGGTAGTGTTGAAGCTTCTTTTGAGCAAGACCCACTAGAAATTGACCCAATGATCTCTGCACACGTCGCTTCAACTGACGTAAATGTGTACTTACCACCAGATTATATAGCTATGAACTCTAAAAATAAGCCAGATTGGTGGATTCGTAAGTTTATTTATGCTAGTTTCTCATTTGCAGAGGGGCTTGTGTACCCTAAAGCTGCGGATTCTTTCATAGATCCTGTGCCAATCGACCCAACTTGGTTAAGAATTGCAGCACATGACTACGGATTGTCTGATATGGCTACGTTTGTCTTTGGTGCTATCGATCCAAAGGAAGGATTACTCTATATCTATAAGGATATTCGTGTAAATAACCGTAATATCAAGGAGCTTGCTGACATTTTTAAGGAAGCAGCCAAGGATATTCCTATTGGTGGGTGGTACACAGTACCAATCATAGACCCAAAGAGTAACAAACGTGACTTTAATAAGAAAGATTTGATAACACACTACTCAGAGTACGGTGTTCAATTCCAACCTGGGTATGTTAATCTAGAAGCTAGAATATTTAGACTTAATACCTACTTCGAAACAGGTAAAATTAAGATATTTAATACATGTACTGGTCTTTGTAAAGAACTTAGAGAGTATAAGTTCCCTGAAAAAACATTAGGACAAACTAAAAATACTGATAAACCTATAGATGCACGTAACCACAGCATCAACCCTATTGAGTGGATGGTTATGGAGTTGCCTGCAGACCCTGCACTTATTGATAGAAGTGTATATAATGCTATGGGTAAAAAGATTTCAGAAGAAGTTAAGCAATATGACCATGGAGGATGGCAGCTAGAAGATACAGATTATGTATCTGGAGACGATTACTACGGTGTTGATATGCAAGGAATATATAATTAGGAGGTAGTATGTTATATTTATTTAGTTTTATTGTTGGTTTCTGTGTAGCAACAGTTATATTTAATAAACCTATTAAGATAGAAATAAAGCAAACTTATAAAGAAGAAAAGGACAAGGTTAGTATACCTATTCCTGAAAAACCTGAACAAGAATCTGTTAATGATAAAGAACTTAATAAAGTAAAACAGGAAGTCTATGCAGGTATAATGAATGAATTTTATGGAATGGATGTGATAGAGGATGGACAAGGAAAAGAAAAAGACTAAGGATATCTATGGAGATTATTTATTACCAGGAAACTTACACATTACTTGTTTAAAAGAATGGTATGATACAACAGAATCTGCTTATGCAAAACCTTTAAAGCGCATGCGTATATTAGATGGTGCTGATAAAGGCAAGCTTTGGGAAGTTGTTCACGCTAAGTTTCCTAGTTATCAGATACTTACTGATACAAATCATATGAACTATATTAAAGAAAACATACTAGCTAGTGTATATACTGTTACTAAAACTGCAGAACTTATTCCTAAATCACCAGATGATGTAGATTTCTGTACAGAGTTTAATTCTATATTCCAAATTCTTTGGGATAATATACAGGCTGGAACATACCAACGTAAGGCTGGTGAACGTGCAGCTTTATTAAACTTAGGTGTTACACAAGTAGGATGGAGAAAAGATATACTTGATGGTACACCAGGTCATTGGCATAAGGGTAAAGTTGTATTTAAAAATATAGACCCTATGAAGTTTAGACGTGATCCTTATGCAACTAATCTAGAAACAAGTAATTATTGTTATTATTATGAAGATTATTCTGAAACTTATATTAAAACTAATAAGAGTTATAAAGATAGAATAGAAGAAATCCTTAAGACTAAAGGTAGTCTTGATACTGCTGTAGTTGGTGATACTGTTGTTAAAGATACTGAACGTAAAAACAAAGAAGCAAACAGTACTACTAAATACCACAGACTAACTTTCTTCTGGGTTATGTGTGAAGCAAATAATGAAGACGGTTATGCTATACATGAGATTCACTTATTAGATAACACTTATGTACTTCTTGTTAAAGAAGCAATACAACCTAATATGTATCCATTCTCATTATTATATTGTAACGAGCCAGGTGAAGAATTAGTTGGTAGTTCACCTGCTGCACTTCAGTTTGCAAACTCACTTGCATATAATATGATGGGTACTATTCAAAGTACTGCTGCATATAAATCACAACGTCCACCAAAATATATTAACCAGCAATCTGGTATTAATATAAGACAGTTTACTAAATATGGTAACGATGCTGATGCTACATTTGTAGTTAATGGTGATGCTACTAATGCTGTGCACTATGGACAATTCCCAGCATTGCCACAAGATATGCAAGTTACTAAGACACAACTTGGTATAGATATAAAAGAAAACTCAGGATTAGATGAAAGATATACTGGGCGTGATACTGGGTCTGTTCAAGGAACAGGAGCTATGGATGATATGCTCACTAAAGTATCTGCTCGTGATGATATAAAGATTGCTTTGTTTGAAGACTATACTAAACGTCTTGCTGAACTTGTTGTTAATAACTATGTTCAATTCGGAGATAAAATAGATTTCTTAATTAAAGATCCTATATCTCAGAAAGAACAGACTATTCAAATAGACTTCAGTAAGATAGATGATAAGGTTCGTTTTGGATACCAATTAGAAATTCAAAACTATTTACCTAGAAATAAAGCAAGACTTGCTATGGTTGCTAATATGTTACTTGAAAAGCAAGCACAATACCAACCAAACCCAGAGATTATTACAGTTGAAGAATGGTTATTAATGCAAGATATTCCATTCAAAGACTTAATATTCAAACGTATGGGAATACAACGTAATACGCATTTCACTGAACAAGTCGCTCAAACACTTACTCAGTTCTCTGATTTAACAGAGGCAGGTGTAGAACCAGATCAAGCTGTTAGTATGGTTGCTGATACATTACAACAACAACAAATACCAACGCCACTTGGAAATGTAGCTGCAGGTAGTACTCAAGCTGCACAACAAGGAAGTTATCCACAACCCCCTGTGGATAACATGACTGGAGGTGGAAACCTTGGCTTGTAGAAAAGGTGGAAGAAGGAAATAAAGTCAACTATAAATAGTTGACTTTTTCCTTTTCTATAAATATAATGTAAGTAGATAGGCGTGGCTTCCACCAGCCCTTGTTGAAAATGGTGTGTTGCCTAATCTACCTCTGTAATGTCGGCGATTACAAAGAAGGAGGATATAAATGCCAGATTCATTACCAAGTAATACAGATATTCCATCTGATATTGCACAAGTTATTTCTGAACTAGGTGGTCAACCAAGTCAGGAACAAACATCAGTAGCTAATTCTACTGAAGAAAAAGAAACAGCTAAAACAGAAACAGAGCAACCTTCTGAAACACAGAAGGAATCTAGTGAGCCTGATCAAGAGAAATCTAATAAAGCTTTTGCTGAGATGAGAATCTCAAATAAAAAGTATAAAGATTTCTTTGATAGAATTACTAAGGTTTCTGGTTTAACTGAGGAGCAATTTATTAATAATATGCTTCAGAGTCTTGATGCTGAACAAGCAAAGAAACAAAACACATCTCCTGAAGTTATTCAGAAGTTACGTGAACAAGACGAAAGAATTTCTCAGTATGAACAACGCGAACGTGAAAAAGATTTCATGAATGGTCTAGCTGTTCTACAAAATAAACTCAGCTTATCTCAAAAGGATCTTGAAGACTTTGTTAGAGATACAACGACTAAAGGATTCGATTTGATGAATAGTAAATTAGACTTTGAAACTCTATACAAAGGAATTTATTTTGATAAGTTAGTTGAAAAAGAAGTAGAAAAGAAAAGACAAGAAATGATTACAGCTCAAACAAAAGCTGAAAGAGCGTCAGTTCCTGGAAACACAACAGGCAAGACTGACAAAGAACCTATTGCGATTAACACTATGGAAGAATTTA
>Ga0310694_10000535_pt1 | contig 49263 bp, 33 predicted proteins | sample 174DNAGHGhighgp2_FD_203884 | JGI IMG/M metagenome (GOLD analysis project Ga0310694, IMG submission 203884) | Sheep rumen microbial communities from Palmerston North, Manawatu-Wanganui, New Zealand - 1742 DNA GHGhigh gp2 (v2) (version 2) | ecosystem: Host-associated > Mammals > Digestive system... | reverse complement strand
CACCTGGTATCCAACCACTTTGTACATAATGCCGCTGAAGTTCACGGGGCTGCCGTGGCTCAGGTGGCCGCCGTGGTTCAGGTCCATGCCCATAAAGGTGTCGCCGGCGTTCAGGCAAGCCAGAAACACAGCCATATTGGCCTGTGCACCGCTGTGGGGCTGCACGTTGGCCCAGCAGGCACCATACAGTTTCTTGGCTCGCTCGATGGCGATAGTCTCGCTCTGGTCTACGACCTGACAACCACCGTAGTAACGTTTTCCGGGGTAGCCTTCGGCATATTTGTTGGTCATGACACTGCCCATAGCTTCCATCACCTGGTCGCTGACAAAGTTCTCTGAGGCAATCAGCTCGATGCCTTTGGTTTGACGCTCACGCTCTTTCTGGATGAGGTCAAAAATCTGTGTATCTCTTTGCATATCAAAATAAATATTAAATTATTTACATTTTTTAGTGAAATGCAAAGATACAATTTTTTAATATATTAACAGTGAGATGTAAAAAAAACTCAACAGGTTTTTTGAATAGTCAAAAAAAAACGCTGTAAAGACTATCTGAAGGAGGTGTAAAAAAAACGCCGAATTGCCGGTTGATATTTTTTATCTCACAAGAAGAATAATAACTTTAAAAAAAATAGTATTTTTGCATTTTGGTTTATCAGCAAAGAAATAAGAAAATGAAAAGAATATCTGTCCTCTTTCTGTTGGTAGCATTATGCACGCTAAACGCTAATGCTCAAATTCTTACCATGCACCCCAGCACCAAGCTCTACGGCTACAAAAACAGCGACGGTGGCTGGCAAATAGCCCCACAATTTCAGTACGCTTTCGATTTTCAGGGTCATTTCAAGCGCTTCGCCGTGGTGAAATACGACCGCTTCTGGGGCTGCGTGGACACGCGCGGGCAGATGATCGTGCGCAACATTTTCCACACCAGTCAGGAAGCCGAGCTGGCAGGCCTCGAATGGGAGAAGGGCGACGAGCCAGGCAAATGGCTCTACCCTGCCCAAAACCCGTCGGACGGCAAGTGGGGCTACGTCGATTACTACGGCAACTGGAAATTCGAGCCTCAGTACGAGGGTGCCTCTGCCTTCCAAGGCGATGAGCCTATGAGCTTTGCAGCTGTCAAGACCGCCGGACGGTGGGGCTGCATCGACCGCAAGGGGGTCATGGTCATCGCACCCACATTCATGCAGCAACAACACGCTGAACTGGCTGGGAAACAGTGGATTCACGGACGACACTACGATACATGGCGCTACCCCACCAAGGACAAGGAAACAGGCAAATGGGGCTACGTCAACTATCTGGGACGCTGGGTGATAACTGCCGAATACGAGGACTACGACTATTTTGGCGACGACAACAACTACATCTACGCTCAGGTGAAACGCGACGGCCGCTGGGGTTCAATCGACCGCAACGGCAACGTCGTCTCGCGCTGCATCTTCTATTCTCGCGAGGACGCCGACTACGCCCTGAGCCAGAAGGAGCACGGACGCAACATCAACGACTGGCGACTGCCAGTAACCGACATAACTACAGGCAAATACGGCTGGGTTGACTACGAAGGCGAGTGGGCCATCAGCCCCATCTACGAGGGTGCAACACGTTTCACCAACGACACCGGCATGTTCGCCACCTGCAAGCTCGACGGACGTTGGGCAAGCATCGACAATCAGGGCGAGCACCTCTCTCGCAACGTCTTCACTCTCAGTAGCGAGGCATGGCAGGCAGGCTACGAATGGGACAACGACCAGGAACTGGGCCACTGGCTATACCCCATCCGCAACCCCGAGACGGGATACTGGGGCTACGTCAACTACAAGGGCCTCTGGGTAATTCAGCCCACTTTCGAAGATGCCAAGCTCTTCATCAAGACCTGGAACAACCGCGCCGCACCCGCCAAAATGGACAACCGCTGGGGTTGCATCGACCACACCGGACAATTCGTTGTCAAAAACATCTACACCACCTCGGCCGAAGCCTACGAGGCCGGAAGACGGTGGAGCGAAAAAAACAAATTTTAAACGCCTGATAAACATCTACACCTTATACTAATTTTTAAGGGCAACTAAATGAACTACCTGATACACAACGCTACAATAGTCAACGAAGGCACCATCCGCCAAGGCAACCTCTACGTCATCGACGGACGCATACGAATGCCCGAGAACGGAACTGTAGGACAATCAGGCACAAAGATTGACCATCAGATTGACGCTTCCGGCATGCTCCTCCTGCCTGGCGTAATCGACACACACGTCCATTTCCGCGAGCCAGGCCTCACCGAGAAGGCCGACATAGCCTCCGAAAGCCGGGCCGCAGTGGCAGGTGGCGTCACGTCGTTCATCGACATGCCCAACACCAAGCCACAGACAACGACGATGGAACTGCTTGAAGACAAAGTCTCTATCGCCGCGACCAAAAGCGTAGCCAACTACGGCTTCATGCTCGGCGCCACCAACAGCAACATCGACGACCTCCTAAACGCCGACACCACCAAATACGCTGCCATCAAACTCTTCCTCGGCAGCAGCACGGGCGACATGCTCGTCAACAACCCGACGGCACTCGACAAGCTCTTCGCCAACGCCAAGAAAATTATCGTGGCCCACTGCGAGGAAGAGGACATCGTTCAGGCCAACCTGCGCAACTTCAAGATGGAATGTGCTGGAACAGAACGCGAAACAGCCGCACTCCACCCACAGATTCGCACCACCGAAGCCTGCTACGTCAGCACATACAAAGCCATCGAAAGGGCGCGCAAATACAAGACACACCTACATATAGCACACATCAGCACAGCCACCGAACTCGACCTGCTGAGCAATATGCCACTCGAAGACAAGTATGTAACCGCCGAAGTGACGCCCAACCACCTCTGGTTCGACGACCGCGACTACGCCCAACTCGGCAACCTAATCAAGTGCAACCCAGCCATCAAGCGCAACGAAGACCGCCTCGCGCTATGGGCCGCCATCTACGACGGACTCATCGACACAATCGCCACCGACCATGCACCACACACCCTCCAAAGCAAGCAACAGCGCTACTTCGACGCACCCGGTGGCATTCCCTCCATCCAGCACTCGCTCATCATGATGCTCGAGCCACTCTTCAACAACAACTATTCGGACGCCGAGCTCGACGAATTCCGCAACACGTGGTTGCCACTGATTGTCAAACTCATGTGCCACAACCCGGCCACACTCTTCAAAATCAACGAGCGCGGATTCATCCGCGAAGGCTACAAAGCCGACCTTACGCTCATTCGCCCGGGCGTCGACAACACCGTGACCAACAGCAACCTGCTCTACAAATGCGGATGGTCGCCACTGGTGGGGCAGACCTTCCACAGCCGCGTCGAGGCCACCTTCGTCAACGGACACATCGCCTACTCAGCCGACGGCGGAGTGGACAGCCACACCAACGCTCAACGACTTGAATTCCAATCCTAACCAACGATTTCAATCTCAACAACCATATATTCACATGAAAAAAATCGCTCTACTAATCGTCGCCATGATTGCCCTCTCATCGGCATCGGCACAGATAACACAGATAAGCAGCTCCAAGCTGCCCGGACAGGCACGAACAACCATCAGCAAGGCCTGGAACAAGGCTCCCATCGTCGACGCCTGGCGCAACAAAATGGGCAAACGCATCGAATACAAGGCCTCCGTCGAAGACGGCTCCACCATCAAGTTCAACTCAGCAGGCAGTTGGATCGAGGTACGTAGCTTCAACGGTATTCCCCTTTCCCTACTCCCTGCCAACATACCCGCCTACATCGACAAATACTATGAGGGTCAGATGATTGTGTGGGCTTCACGCAACACGCGCCGCTACCAGATTCAGCTGGCCAACGGCACCAAACTTGAATTCAACAGCAAAGGCGTCTTCCAAGCCTTCTTGTAGTAACGAACAAAAAATTAATAATAAAAAACAATTCTCATGGACAACACTAAAATACTAAAACTAAGCTCAATAACTAAGAAACTGCTGGTAGCCCTCTTCGGCTCATTCCTCCTACTATTCCTGCTGTTCCACATGTGCGCCAACCTCTTCATCCTCGCCAACGACGGCGGCGATGCCTACAGCGCCTTCTGCCACTTCATGGGCACCAACCCCATCGTCAAAGTGTTTGAAATCGTGCTGTTAGCATGTTTCCTGCTCCACATCTGCCTCTCCGTATACCTCTGGGCCAGCAACCGACGCAACCGCCCCGTACGCTACCACCAGCCCAGCCGCACCAAGACAGCCAAAGGCTCAAAGCTCGCCATCATCAGTGGCAGCCTCCTCCTCGTACTACTCATCTTTCACTTCTACGACTTCTACTTCGTGAAACTCAACATCGTGAAAGGCGGAATCTACATGGTCAAGACAGAGGACTTCATGGCCTCTGACCCCCAACAGGAGATCAACGAGGAAGCGCAGATGATTCTCATTCAGTGCATTCAAGACGGCAAAGCCTCCAAAGACATGAAATGGATCCGCAAGATCAGCGCCGACGACAAGGCCATCCTCAAAGAGGCCTTCCCTGAAGCCGATTTCGAACCCGACTTCTACAACACGGCGCACAAGAAATTCAGCCACCTGCACATCGTCATCGCCTACCTCGTCTTCTTCTTCGTCGTCGGCCTGCACATTCGCCACGGCTTCGAGTCCGCCTTCCAGACATTCGGTCTCAACCACTACAAATACAGCCGCTTAATCGAGATTATCGGCATCATATACTGCTGGGTCATCTGCCTCGGTTTCGCTGCCGTGCCACTTGGCGTCTACTTCTTCATCTAATCGCCCAACAGCCAACGCTATAATTCTATACCATATATTAGATTCCTCTGATTATATCCTACTCTTCACTCCCACTTCACTCCACAAAATCACAATAGTAATCCTCACAAACAATGAATTTAGACTCCAAAATACCCGAAGGTCCCCTCTCGCAAAAATGGACCAACTACAAAATAAACCAGAAACTGGTCAACCCAGCCAACAAGCGCAAACTCGACATCATCGTCGTAGGTACAGGTCTTGCCGGTGCCTCAGCAGCCGCCTCGCTCGGCGCGCTGGGCTTCAACGTAGACATCTTCTGCATCCAGGACTCGCCACGACGCGCACATAGCATCGCCGCTCAGGGTGGCATCAACGCCGCCAAGAACTACCAGAACGACGGCGACAGCGTCGAGCGTCTTTTCCGTGACACCATCAAGGGCGGCGACTACCGTGCACGCGAAGCCAATGTATACCGCCTCGCCGAGGTCAGCGGCGACATCATCGACCAGTGCGTCGCGCAGGGCGTACCCTTTGCCCGCGACTACGGCGGACTCCTCGACAACCGCTCCTTCGGTGGCGCGCAGGTCAGCCGAACCTTCTACGCCCGCGGACAGACCGGACAGCAGCTACTCCTCGGTGCCTATGGCGCTCTCAGCCGCGAAATCAACCGTGGCACAGTCAAGCTCCACAGCCGTTGCGAGATGGAAGAACTCGTCCTCGTCAAAGACAGTGACGGCAAGCAGCGCGCACGCGGCATCATCGTCCGCAACCTCGTCGACGGCAAGCTCGAGCGCTACTCCGCACACGCCGTCGTCCTTGCCACAGGCGGCTACGGCAACGTCTATTTCCTCTCCACCAACGCCATGAACAGCAACGGCAGCGCCGCATGGATCTGCCACCGCAAGGGCGCCCTCTTCGCCAACCCCTGCTACGTGCAGATTCACCCCACCTGCATCCCCGTCCATGGCGACTACCAGTCCAAGCTCACCCTCATGAGCGAGAGCCTCCGCAACGACGGTCGCATCTGGGTACCCAAGAAGAAGGAGGACGCCGAAGCCATCCGTGCCGGAAAACTGAAAGCCAACGACATAGCCGAGGAAGACCGCGACTACTACCTTGAGCGTCGCTATCCCGCTTTCGGCAACCTCGTCCCGCGCGACGTCGCCAGCCGCGCCGCCAAGGAACGCTGCGACGCAGGCTACGGCGTAGGCTCCACAGGCCTCGCCGTCTATCTCGACTTCAGCGACGCCATCCGACGTCTCGGCAAAGACATTGTCGCTCAGAAATATGGCAACCTCTTCCAGATGTATCAGAAAATCACCGACGACAACCCATACGAGACGCCGATGATGATATATCCCGCCGTCCACTACACCATGGGCGGACTCTGGGTCGACTACGAGCTCCAGACCACCATCCCGGGCCTCTTCGCAGCCGGCGAAGCCAATTTCAGCGACCACGGCGCCAACCGCCTCGGCGCATCAGCTCTCATGCAGGGCCTCGCCGACGGCTATTTCGTACTCCCCTACACACTCCAGAACTACCTCGCCGACCAGATTACCGTAGGTCACATCGCAACCGACACGCCCGAGTTCGACGAGGCTGAACAGGCCGTCATCGAGCGCCAGCAACGTCTCTTCAACATCAAGGGCTCAAAGACCGTCGACTCCTTCCACAAGCAGCTAGGCCACATCATGTGGGAATACGTCGGCATGAGCCGCAACGAGCAAAGCCTCGCCAAAGCAGCCACCCTTATTGACGAACTCGAGAAGGACTTCTGGCAGAACCTGCTGATACCCGGCGAGATAGAGAGCTTCAACCCCGAGATGGAGAAGGCCATGCGTCTGGCCGACTACTTCGAGCTCGCCAAGCTCATTGTCACCGACGCTCAGCATCGCAAAGAGTCCTGCGGTGGACACTTCCGCACCGAGAGCCAGACCGACGACGGCGAAACCAAACGCGACGACAACAACTTCATGTATGTCGCCGCATGGCAGTATCAAGGCCACGATGCTCCCGAGACGCTACACAAAGAGCCGCTCAACTACGAATTCATCAAAATTGCCACCCGTAACTATAAAAACTAGCATTTCAATGAACTTCACACTACATATATGGCGTCAAGAAAACGCCAACGCCAAAGGGCGTTTCGAGACCTACAAGGTCAACGACATCTCGCCTGAATGCTCATTCCTCGAGATGCTCGACATCCTCAATGAGCAACTTATCAACAACAAGATTGCCCACCCCGTCTGTTTCGACAACGACTGCCGCGAGGGCATCTGCGGCATGTGCGGTCTCTACATCAACGGACGGCCCCACGGCAACGACGACGGCATAACCACCTGCCAGCTCCACATGCGCCGCTTCAACGATGGCGACGAGATATGGATTGAGCCCTGGCGCGCCAAGGCTTTCCCCATTATCCGCGACCTCGTCGTCGACCGCTCCGCCTTCGACAAAATCATTCAGGCCGGTGGCTACGTCAGCGTATCTACCGGCGGTGTTCCCGACGCCAACGCCATCCCAGTCGCCAAACGCTTTGCCGACATGGCCATGGATGCCGCCGAGTGCATCGGCTGTGGCGCCTGCGTCGCCGCCTGCAAGAATGCCAGCGCAATGCTCTTCGTCAGCGCCAAGGTGACCCATCTCGCCATGCTCCCACAAGGGCAGGTCGAGGCACACGAACGCGCCAAGAAGATGGTCTGCAAGATGGACGAACTCGGCTTCGGCTCATGCACCAACACCTACGCCTGCGAGGCCGAATGCCCCAAGCAAATCAAACGCCAGAACATTGCACGTCTCAACCGCGAGTGGATCAAACAGATGTTCGCCGGCAACCACAAGCCCAACACTCTCTAATCAAACAGATATACATTATTGAAAAAAACAGTAGAAACTACATTGTTTCTACTGTTTTTTTACTATTTTTGCATCGTATTTAATAAGTCTATTAAATAATGCAAACATCTAATATATACAAGATTGGAATTGATATTGGCTCCACAACCTTCAAGGTTTTTCTGACCGATGCCGACGGCCACCCTGTCGACAGCGACTACAGGCGCCACAACGCCAACCCAGTCGTTGCAGCCAGGGAGACCATCCAGCAGCTCGTGGAGCGCCATGGCGACATATCTGTCCAGGTGCTAATGACTGGCAGCGTGGGCATGGGCTACGCCGAGCGCATGGGATTCGATTTCGAACAGGAGGTCATCGCCGCCGCCGAGGTGGTCAAGCGGCTCTACCCCGATGTCCACACCCTCGTCGACATGGGAGGAGAGGACTCCAAGATGATTTTCTTCGAGCAGGGTCGCGTGCCCGACATGCGCATGAACGGCAACTGCGCCGGCGGCACAGGCTCCTTCATCGACCAGACAGCCACTCTCCTCAACGTCGACACAGCACAGCTTGACGCTCTCGCCGCCACCGCCACAACCATCTACCCCATAGCTTCCCGCTGTGGCGTCTTTTCCAAGACCGACATACAGAACCTCCTCGCCCGCAACGTCAGCAAGGCCGACATCGCAGCATCCATGTTCCGCGCCGTCGCCATACAGGTCGTCAGCGCCCTGGCACGCGGCATGGAGATAAAGCCAAAAGTATTCCTCTGCGGCGGACCCTTCGCCTACCTTCCGCAGCTGCGCAAACACCTCCTCGAAGTCCTCCAGCTCAACAGTTCCGACTGCGTGATGAGCGACTTTCCACAATGCGTGCCAGCACACGGCTGCGCCCTCAAGGCTCACGGCACGGCATTAACTCTCAGCCAGATTATTGACAAGCTTGACAACCTCGCCGACGTCGACTGTAAGCCCGCAGCATCCCTCCCACCCCTCTTCACCGACCGCGACGAATACGACCACTGGCTCGATTCCAAAAAAGGCTTCGACATCCTCGCGGGCGGCAACCTCACCGACGGCGACTACTTTCTCGGCGTCGACTCAGGCAGCACCACCACCAAGCTGGTGCTCATCGACCGCGACGGACGAATGGTCTATCACGACTACGCCTTCAATAAGGGCGACAGCTATAACACTTTCCGTTCCATGCTCTCCTCGCTCCGCCATCAGACCACCTCGCCCGACGGCATCAACATCGTCGCCTCGGCCGCTACAGGCTATGGCGAGAGCCTGCTCCGCACCGCCTATTCCCTCGACTACGGCATCGTCGAGACCATGGCGCACTTCACCACCGCGCAAGCCATCGACCCCCACGTCTCCTTCGTCCTCGACATCGGCGGACAGGACATGAAAGCCATCTTCGTCCGCAACGGCAGCATACGACGCATCGAAATCAACGAAGCCTGCTCCTCTGGTTGCGGCAGCTTCATAATGACCTTCGCCAACCAGCTGGGCTTCTCCATAGGCGATTTCGCCACGATGGCTTGCTTCGCCCCGCACCCCTACGACCTCGGCACCCGTTGCACCGTCTTCATGAACTCCAAGGTGAAACAGGCCATGCGCGAGGGCGCCAGCGTCGACGACATCGCCGCCGGCTTCTCCTATTCCGTTATCAAGAACTGCCTCTACAAGGTGATGAAACTCTCCTCAACCGACGAGCTGGGCGACCACATCGTCGTACAAGGCGGCAGCTTCAAAAACCACTCCGTGGCCCGCGCACTCGAATTACTCACCGCCAAAAGCGTCTCCTTCTGTTCCTGTCCGGAGATGGCAGGGGCCTATGGCGCAGCTCTTTATGCAAAAAAAAGAAAGGAACAAGATGAATCTGACAACTCTTTCTGACGAGAACGAATACTCCTCCGGCATCGAGGTCTGCCCGGGATGCGAGAACCACTGCACCGTCAAGCGCTTCACCTTCGCCAACGGTAAGAGTTTCTTCTCCGGTAACCAGTGCGAGAAGGTCTACAGCTCCACGGACGTCCGCTCCTCCAAGGGCATCAACATGTTCATCGAGAAAAACCGACTGCTATGGAACCGCGAGAGCGGCGTACACCTCGCCCCGACCAACGGACTGCGCAAACTGCGCATCGGCATCCCCCGCGGTCTCGGCATCTACGAGGACTACCCCTTCTGGTGTACCCTCCTCACTCTATGTGGCATGGAGGTCGTGCTCTCCCACGGCTCCACCAACGCCGTCTACGAGAAAGGCATACGCACCGTCGTCGCCGACAATATATGCTTCCCTGCCAAACTCATGCACGGACACGTCATCGACCTCATCGACAAGAAGGTTGACCGCATTCTCTACCCCTGGGTGGTCTTCGAGAACAAGGAGGACGACGCCTCCGGCAACTCCTACAACTGCCCTATCGTCAGCGGATACTCCGACGTGCTGCGCTCCTCCATCGACCCCGAAGGCAAATACGGCATTCCGCTCGACTCGCCTGTCATCAACTTCAACGACAAGAAGTTGCTGCGTTCCTCATGCCGCACCTACCTCGCCAAGCTCGGCATCGACACCCATCAGGCCGACAGGGCCATCGACAAGGCCGTCGAGGCACAACGCCAGTACCTCGACAGTCTCGAGCAACGCAACCTCCAAGTCCTACAGCAGGCCATAGCCGACAACCGCATGGTCGTACTGCTTGCCGCCCGGCCCTACCATGTCGACCCGCTCATCGAACACAAAGTCTCGCAATCCATTGCCGACATGGGCATCGACGTCATCACCGAGAGCGTCGCCACTCACCACGGCAACAGCGTCTACGCCAATGTCAACGCACTGAGCCAGTGGGCCTACCCAAACCGCATCTTCAAAGCCGCATGGTTCGCCGCCCGACACCCCTACCCCAACTTGCAGATGGTTCAGCTCACCTCCTTCGGTTGCGGACCCGACGCCTTCATCATCGACGAGGTGCGCAACATCCTCGACCGCTACGGCAAAAACTTGACAGTCCTCAAGATTGACGATGTCAACAACATAGGCTCTCTGCGGCTGCGCATACGCTCCATGGTCGACTCCACTCAGGTCAACTCCGCCCACAAACCCGATGCGGCCGCTGACGACAAGCCCTTCACCACGCGTCCCTTCACGAAGGAAGACCGACGGCGCACCATCATAGCGCCCTATTTTGCAGAGGGTTACTCCGAATATCTGCCCACCCTTTTCGGCATGATGGGCTACAAAATTGTAGTCCTCCCCATGGCCGACCACGCCGACGCCGAGCAGGGCCTCAAAGAAGCCAACAACGACATCTGCTATCCTGCCACGCTCGTCGTCGGCAGCATCATGCGCGCCCTTAAGTCCGGCAAATACGACCTCAACGACACCGCCGTAGCCATCACACAGACCGGCGGACAATGCCGTGCAAGCAACTACTACTCCCTCATCAAGAACGCCATGGTGCGCGCCGGTTTCGCCGATGTCCCCGTCGTCTCCGTCGGCGTAGGCTACGCCCTCAGCAACGCGCAGCCCGGCTTCTCCATCCCGTGGCTCAAGTCCTGGCGCACAATCCTCTACTCCATGTTCTTCGCCGACACGATGCAGAAACTCTACTACCCCTCAGTGGTCAGGGAGAAACAGCCCGGCATCGTCCGCAAAGTCTACGAATCCTTCACCGCCGAGGCACTGAAGTTGATAGCGGCCAACAAAGCATCCTCCCTGCCAAAGCTCGCAACAAAAGCCGCCAAAGCCTTCGCCGACGTCATAGACAGCCACCGACAAGCCGAACGCGTAGGTCTCGTCGGCGAGATTTACGTCAAGTACAACTCCTTCTCCAACAAGAACATAGTCACATGGCTCATCAGCCGTGGCATTGAGGTCGTCCCACCAGCGCTCAGTGGTTTCTTCCTCACCATGCTGCCAAACGTAAAAGCCAACAGGCAGCTCAACATCAAGCAAACCACAATGACCGAGGGCGTCGCTCAGCTCATCAACAAAGGCATCATGAACGTCGCCGCCAAGTTCGACGCCGCCTGCAAAGACTTCCGTCACTACCGACCCTTTGCCGACATCTTTGACATCTTCGACCTTTCCAACAAGGTCATCAATTCCGCCGCCGACTTCGGCGAGGGGTGGTTCCTACCAGGCGAGATATGCCACCTCGCCGAGAGCGGCATCAACAAAGTTGTGAGCGTACAACCCTTCGGATGCATAGCCAACCACATTATTTCAAAAGGTATCGAACGCAAGATTAAGGAACTCTACCCATCACTCTCTCTCCTCTTCCTCGACTTCGACGCTGGCACCTCCGACACAAACGTCCAAAATCGTCTCCATTTCATGATTTCATAAAACAATACAGTCATGACACCTACCGAAAACGAATTAAACATATTACAAGCCGCCGAGAAGCTCTTCACCGAGCACGGCTACAACGCCACCTCCACCACCGACATAGCACGCGAGGCAAAGTGCACGCAAGCCCTTGTCCATTATTACTACCGCACCAAGGAGAACCTCTTCCAGAAAGTATTCCTAAATAAACTCAAGTCCCTCGTCGAGCTGATTAAGAAACCCCTCGAGGCCGATTGCGGCTTCGAGCAGAAGATAAGGCTTATCATCGAGTCCTATTTCGACCTGATCTCCCAAAACCGCGCTCTTCCCCTATTCATCTTCAACGAGTTGGTTTCTCACCCCGAGCGCCGCGAGATGATTAAAGCCATCATCCACGACGCCATCATCCACGAAGAGGTCTTCGCCTCCTTCGACAGCTCACTCCACGAAGCCGTCAGACAAGGCAAGATAAGAGACATCACTGCCGAGAACCTACTCATCGACATCGTCTCGCTCAACGCCACCACATTCATCATCGCACCCATCTACGCCAACATAAAAGGCAACGACGACACAGCACAAGACGACTTCCTCACCAGCCGCAAAGAAGAGATAGTGCAACTCATAACCAGAGGTCTGAAAGCCTGACCCACTTGCAATGAATTTGCTACACCGGCACAATAAAACTCACTCATTATAGTAGTGAGCAACAATTAACAACCGGCGCATCATGCTAAGAAAGAGAGGAGAGTACTCCTCTCTCTTTTTTATTCCACCCTTACCTTCCCTGCCGGACAGAGGGCGCGGAACTCGGGTGCATAGAGGCATTGCATCACCGTAGGCGCCGACGTATACACGCCTGCGTTGTTCACATATAGGTCGTACTCAACCATATATCTTCCTTTTTCCAGCCTGTCAATATAGAGCGTCTGCGCCGTATTGGTGACTGAGAGGTAGTAGCTCAGCCCACCGTTCCAGTGCCATCCACTGGCGGTGTTCACAGGCTCCATCGAGGCATTGCGTGGATCCTTCAGCTCCAGATATTCCATTGTGCGGTCGGCCACAATCTCAATGCGCACCCTAACCTTGTCGCCCACACGCAGCGCACTGCCGTCGGCCACAAGGCGCATCACTCCATCCTTGTCGATACGGTAAAGGCTGCGTTTCAGACTGATGCCCATAGAGTTGGATGGAATCTTATCCATTTGTTCGAAGTACTGCCAGTAGACAGCGCCCCACGCTATGCCGTCGTCCTCCTTGCGCACAACGATTTTGCCGTCCGCAGGCCGCACTTCGTCACCAGCAAGGCGCCGGCTCAAGTGTATGTCGTGGCGGCTCGTGTCGCTTGTCAGCACATGGTCGCCGAAAGTGACGCTCATACGCGAAGGCCGCATCCTGACGGGCGACGACGGCCCACCGCCACCAGCCAGCAGCGCTTGTATGGCATTCACCGTAGAGACATCGGTGTTCCAGTTGTTGGTCTGCTTCTGCTTGAGTATCCATTGTTGCATTCGCGCCACGCTCTCGCTGTCGTTCAGCACCTCGTCCATCATCCTGATCAGCATGGCCTGCGTCTCGATGGGCCGCTCGCTCCAGCGCCAGCCACTGACGTTGTCGCGCCAGTACATGCCCATCTCGTCGCTATACAACGCCTTCTGTTTGATGCGCTTAGCCATCTCGACAGCCAGTTTGGTGTCGCCTTGACGCTGGAAAACGACGCTCAGCATCGACTGGCAGTAGAGCGACCGGTAGCTCTCATTGTTCTTCTTGGCATTGTTGTAGAAGAAGTCGTATGCCTCTTGTTGTTTCTTGCTCAGTTTGTTGTCGGGATAATAGCTACGGACGTAGAGGTAGTCCAGATTGACCACATCGTAGCCTTTGTCTTTCAGATATTTCTGATAGTAACTATATGTCTCGCGGTCAACGTAGTCCATTGCCTTGTTGAGAGCCTGACGTGTCCGGCCGTCCAGCTCGACGCCCTGGCGCATGAGGAGGCCAAAACTCTTGAGGATATACTGCGTGGTGTAGAGGCTTGCCCAGCGACCTCCGGCTATCCAACTCCATGCACCGTCGCCGCGCTGCGCGTCAAGCAGGCGGCTCATGTCATTCTGCAGCTGACGCTCGAGGGTTGTGCGGTTGAAGAAACGCGCCACGTCGCGGTGCCGTTGCTCTTCGCCAAGCGCATCGCGCAGCCACGGCGTCTCCTCCATGACGGTCTGTTTCAAGTCCGGATTACGGTCCAGTTCCGACATGAAAGGCTCCTGCCCTTCGCGCTCCCATTCTCTGAACATCGACTCTATCTCCTTGTTGTTCTGCACTATGGCAAGCGAGAGACTGTTGGTATAGATGCTGTTGGCCAGATAGATGTTCGACGGATTCTCCTGCTGGCCCATGTAGGGTATCGACTGAATGGCCATCCATATAGGGTTAGGCGTCATGTCGACAATGAGACCCTGCGGCCGCAACGTGTTGTTCTTCGACTTCAAGTTTAGCGAGGTGAGGTGCTTCATTTCGTAACGCTTCTCCCCTGCCCCGTTGATATAGAACGCCATGCTCTCCGTCACCAGTTGTCGGCTGGGCAACAGGGGGATGGGTGCCTGCTCGCCGTCACTGCATCCTTTGCCACGCGCCATGACGAGGTAATTCACAACATACACATCGTCAGGCACTACCAGTCTGAAACTCACCTCGCCACTGCCACCGGCCTTCAACGTGATGCGCTTCACCGTATCGTCCTTCACCATAGCTACTGCCATGCCGTCGGCGGCGTCGGTCATCGTAAGCGACACTCTCACCTCCTGTTCCTTGACGTCCATATTGCTCACCTTGACCGAGAACTGGCAGGTGTCGCCATGACGCAGAAAGCGAGGCACATTAGGCACCACCATCAGACGCTTTTGAGTGATAGCCTTTGATGAAACAGTCCCGAAACGTAGGTCGCGTGTCCACGACACCCCTTCGATGCTCCACTCCGTCAACAGGTCGGGAGCCATGAACGACAATTCTACCACTCCGTCAGCATTGCTGCGCAGAGTCGGCTCGAAAAATGCAAGCGTATTGAGATTCTGACGCACGTATGTTGCCTTCTCCTCTTGCTCTTCCTTCACAGCGCTATCCATGTCCAAAGAGAGTATTTCAGACTCCGACGTATTGTCAAAATCGGCACTCTCAATCCTCTGTCCCGACTCCGGAGTACCTACTTCTATAACCGGAATAGCGTCGAGTTCTTGATAAACCTCCTCCTCGACCATTCCGTCCTCTCCTCTGGCAGTCGACGACACCCTGTTCTTCGCTCTACTATAACCCACGCCAGCTACCATGGTGACGATACGATTGTTATACCACCCACCATACGACAGTCCGTTGCGCAGCGCCATGACGCCGAAACGGTAATCGCGCGCAGCACGATAATAGATCCTGTCCGGATAGAACGCCGAGTAATATGTCCCAAAATCCACCATATCTTCGAACACATCAGTGTTATAAACTTCCGACCATATAATCCTGCGCCATCCCAAATAGCCGTAGCTGTCGAGCGCATGGTCGTACATTGTCAAAAGCAGGTTTGCGTCGGCACCCCCACCGTCTTTATTGTTGATTTTCAGCGTCCACACCTCCTTCTCGCCAGGTTCCAGTTTGTCGCGGAATGTGGTGAACGCCACCTCCAGCTTCTTGTCGTTGTGTGGCACCTCAATGGGGAATACTATGTGGCTAAACTGGTTGTTATGCATCGACGCCAGCTCTATTTCGAATCCCCCTCTCATCGTGTCGCACACCGGTACATCAATTGTTGTATAGCCCTTGTGGGGGGTTACAACCGTTCTTCTGAACACGGTTCCACTCTGATGCACAACAACATAGAGCGAAACATCATCGAGGTGGCTGCCCACACGCAGATGCACCGTGTCGCCAACCTCCGCCACATATTTGTCCGCTCGGACGTAAAACAGTTCGGGCGACACGGGTTCTATGGCATCGCTCGGCACATAGGCCATAAACGACTCTGTGCGTATGGTGTCGCCTCCCGCAACGCTCATGGCCACAAGATGATAGATACCGGCAGGCATTCCCTTGAACGAATAGACGTAGGGCTTGTCGCCTTCTATTCTGCACGTCACGTCCGAAACCACCTTCTCCGACTTCCAGTTCTCCATTCTGGCTTCCGACGCAGAGTAGTAGAACGCAGGAAACATCTTCTCGAACGTCTTGCGGTCGAAAGGCATGGCTGTAGTGTCGGGCGCTTCTTCCATAATATTGTGCAATTCTCTGTATTTCGACGGCATCGTCAGCCGCTCCACAACGACGGACGCTGTCGTCTCCAGCGCCTTGCCGTCCAGGTTGTAGCACCACACCTTGAATGAGGCGCTGTCGCTCCCCCCGTTGTCGCTCCTCGCAGAGAGGTATCTGTTCTTGTAGCCCACGGTGAAGGACTTGTTCGCCTCATGCGTCTCGCCGTTGATGTCGGTGACTTTGACGGTAACCGTATACTTGAACAACGGTTCCTTGCTCAGGTCGATGTTTGAATCCACCTCAGGTATAAAGTCGATGTGGAACAGGCCATTGTCGTCCGTTACCGTCTCGCCTTCGGCTACAACAGTCTCAGTCATCTCCTCCATAATCTCGTTCCACCACCACCTCCAGCGCCATGGAGCAGGGTAGTTGCAGCGGCGGATGCGGTATTCCACTCTGGCGCCGGCGATAGGCACCGCGTTGTAGGAGGCGGCGACACCGTCAAAACGGGCCATCTTGCCAAAAGCATGCTCCTCGGCAGGAACGCTCACAGCCACAGTAAATTTAGGCTGTTTGTATGCCTCCACCTTGAGATATTCAATGAAATTACCTTTCTTCACATTTATTATTGTCCAATTACCAGGCAGGGCGTCGGATGGCAACACGAAAAAGCCCTCAGCTGCGCCATAGCTGTCCGTCTTAACAAACAAGGAATCAACAGCTTTACGATTTACATCGCGTAATATCAATGTGTCCTTAACACCGTCAAGCACTTTGCCGTCGTAACGGTTTTTGGCATACGTCCAGTAGGCAAAACGCACCGTGTCGCCAGGACGATAGACAGGACGGTCGCAGAAAAGCTCCGTACCAACTCTCTGATTGTAAACGTCATTCTCCTCGTCATCATTCCATTCCCGTACCACAACATCCTTTCCCTTGTACTGTACGGAGATCAGGTAGTCGTCGTAATACGGTAGAGTCACCGACTTTGAGAAATCGAAGAAACCATGTTTGTCGCTCTTCATGGTTGCCAATGTGATTTTACCCAACGCATTACGACGCTTGATTTTCACTTCAACACCTGACACCGGACGGCCCGTCATGCGCTCCACCACAAAGCCTTTCATCTTCTGTCCATTCAGACTGATAATTGCGACATCGGCGACCTCAAATTCCACAACATCAAGCCTTTCCTTGAAGTCGCGCACATAGGACGCCAACAGCATATAGTCGCCCTGCGGCAATGGGGGCACGGCAAAAAAAGTGCTTTGCTCTTTGTAGTCATCGCGTTTGTCTACAGGCAACGTCCACTCTTTCAGCACCTTCTGACTCAGCAATTTATTTCTCCGCTCTTCGTCTTTTACATTGTGTTTCCACTTAATGTCTATCTTCTTGATTACACGGAAAAAGAGCGTGTCGACATTACGCACCTGCGCGTATGCGAGAATGTGCTGACCCGACGGCGATGCCTCGGGCACAGTGAACGACATCTGCTTTTCCTCTATACCATAACGAAGGTTCTTGCATAGGGCGGCGCCCTCACTCTCAGGATGCAACGCCAACGCCGTATCAATCAGCTTCATGGCATCCTTGTTTCGACCGATCTCACTGTAGTCCGAAGCAAGCTGATAATACAAGTTTGTGATATACTCGTCGTTGCGCTTGCGGTAGTGTGCTATCACATCAGGCATCACCGACATTCGATAGTTGCGTGCATTGTCCTGCTGGACAGGCAGTTGCTCTATCCTACTCTTAAATAGGGACATCTGCACCCTGTCCGAGCTGTGCCTGTCGAGATGCATCCGCTCACGGAGTTGCATTTGTTGTAGGACAAAAGATGCAAAACTCTGTTTGTCTGCCACTTTTATTGGAGAGATACCGACAAAACGGTCTGCCTCGGCGAATAGCAGTTCAGGCCTGACGAACGATGCCGCCGTCAGACGGTTACAGTTCAAATTATTGAAAATACGCAGCAGTCGCAACACCATCATGTCGTAGAGCGTCGGCGTCAGATTGCCGTCATCGCCCGTCTGCTCCTCGTAGGCCAGATGCTTCATCTCTCTGCTGTCCTGAGCCTGCAACATAGCGACATCGGCGAAAGCCAGACGCAGCAAGGACTCGACAGAGTCGCGGTAGCGGTCAGCACTCCACAAACGGTAGTCCAAGTCCGTCTGGTCGGTCTCTGTGTTTCTAAGAATAGACCAGCGGTTATTGTCATATATCTGCGAAAGATAATCAGCAATATAGAATATGCACAGACTCTTTTCCACATCGTCAAGCTCCGGCAAAAGCTCCGTGAAGCGCTGCAATGCTGTGTCGGAACTGTTCTCGCGATAAACAGAGCCTATATCCGACAGGTAGATGGCTCCTATAAGCGAATGACGCGAGTCCTTGTGCTTGACGGCAAGCCTATAGACGGAATCGGCCTTGCGGTAGGCATCTTCGAAATACTGTTTTTTCAGCAGGCTGTCTATCGACGACCATTCTTTTTCATAATTCACACTCTGCGCCTCTATCCTGTTGAAAGAGAATACTACAGAAAGAATTACCGACAATAAAAGGAACTTGTATTTGCTCATAACAGTGGATTTTTTTACAAAAACGCACAAAACAGCATTTTATTACAATCCACACGACGAGGAAACAAAAAAAGAGAGAAAAAATTGCTTTTTTTCTCTCTTAGTGACTCCTGCAGGATTCAAACCTGCAACCTTCTGATCCGTAGTCAGATGCTCTATTCAGTTGAGCTAAGGAGCCATGATTTGTTTCTCTCGAAATCGGATGCAAAAGTACACACATTTCCGATACTGACAAAATATTTTTCAAATATTTTTTTCGAAAGATATGTATTTAGTTAGTTTACAACACGAAGGAAAGTAAATATTTTTTACTTTTTAGCTTTGAAATGGTACACATTTTCGTACAAAATGTTTCGCATTTCGTCAAATTCGCCGTCATCGAGTTCATATTTTGACATGACGATCATCTGCAGTGTCAGCTTGTTCTTTCCATGATAGGATGGTTGCCAATAATCCTGCGAGTTGCGGGTGAATCCGAGGTCGGTGTAGAACTCGAGACGGTGGTCAGCCTGCTCGGTGGAGGGCATCTCCGTTTCGAGGACAATCTGGTCGGGGTGCTGCGACAGGAAACTGAGCATGGTGGCCCTGCCGAGACCGCGGTTGCGGTACTCCTTATCGATTGCAAAATGCTCAATATAAGTAAATTCCTCGAAGACCCAGTAGGTGAGAATACCAAGAGGCTCGTCGTCAAGAGTGGCGACAAGGAAATGGAAACGTTGGTCGCGGTCCTCGAGGCTACTAAACGGAGGCCGTTCCTCTTCGGGAAATGCCGATTCGAAGAGTTCTTCTGCGAAATGGGTGTGTCTGCTTTCAGACAAAGGTTCAAAATCTATCATAAAAGGTTATTATATTCAACGTTAATTAATTCAAAGATATGTTTTTATCCAAAGAAGGAGAAATTGTTCAAAGCTATGTTGATACCAAAGGCGTGGTGGAAAGCGAAGGCCTCGTAGCCTATGAGGTTCACCTTGTTATAGTGCAGGATGTATGCCAGTGAGACTGCCGTACCGATGGGCAGCGTATAGCCTACAGAGAGCGACGCGAAGGCGCCGTAGCCTATACCGCCCTGATTGACATACTCATACGACGCAATGTAGGACGACGGCGACTGTCCGCCCCAAATGTCGAGAATGCTGTACGAGTGGTTGCCGATGTTTATGTCGCTCGACTCCACCTTAGTATTATTAAGATTGACTCCTGCGCCGACCTCGAGGTCGATGCCGTTGCGGAGAGAGAATTTGCGTATCATGCCGAGGTCTATGTAGATGCGTTCCTCCTTACCCACCGTCGGGCAGACGACATACATGTCGCGATTAGTGAGATAGGCGGTGCCGTGGCCACTGTTGAGCAGCACTGCGCCCGTTGCCTGCAGGTTGCAGTAGTCGAACTTGGCGAGCCATGCCCAGTGTGGGTTTACGAGGTCGTAGCGCATACCGAAACCCAGCTGAACGCTCATGCGGTAGTACATGTCGCCATATTCGGCGACGGTAATCTGGTTGTAGTTAGCCACTGAACTTGCAATCAAGTCATTGGAAGTCAAATCATTCCAAATCTGGTTGCCGTAGGTCTCGCTATGCAGGATGCGCATGAGTGTGTTGGCGTTGCCGGGGGCACCGTTGTAGAAATTGGCGGAGGCGTCGTCGGCAAAGAACATACCGACACCGACATGGAGCGAGAGACCCTTCAGACGAGTGTCTCTATCAGCAACATAAGCATGGCAAGGGGCGGTGGACAGCAACGCCAACAACGACAAAAAGAATATACGCACTGCCTTGTGGCAGTGGCATCCAAAACTATTATCGACGGCATGAGGAACTGATGAGGCTATGCGCCTTCGAGGTCCTCCTCCGTCGTCACTTCGGTCTCGTTCTTTGTCGTTCATATATGCGTTTAGCAGTATTTCAGATTCGATATTAAAATATTAAATAATGTCCCTTTTAGTGGACAGTATGTTGTGCAGCAGGTCGCGTGCGCGGAAAAGCTGCGTCTTGACCGTTCCGAGCGGCATGTCCAATTCGGAGGCTATCTCCTCGTAGCTCATCTCGTCGAAATAGCGCATCTCGACCAGGCGGCGGTAGCGTGGTTTCAGCTGTTTGACAACATCGCGCAGCAACTGCACACGCTGCTGGTGGATGATGTCCTCCTCCGGATTGTTGTTGTCGGAGGGGATAGGATACTCGTACACGTCATTGTCGACACTGGTGCGCATATCGTCCAGATATACCGTCTGGAGCCTCTTTTTGCGGATGAAGTCGACACAGTTGTTCGACGCGATGGAGAAGAGCCATGTGCTGAAAGCGTGAGTGGGAGTGTAGAGATGCAGTGAGGCGAAGGCTTTGCCAAAGGCCTCGATGGTGAGGTCGTCGGCTTCGACGGGGTTGTTGGTCATCTTGAGCAGCATAAGGTAGATTGGTTCCCTGTACATGCTCATGAGGTCGGCATACGCGCGCTGGTCGCCATTGTCGCAGGCACGTCGCACCAACTGGTAGTCCCGTTGGGCCTTTTCGGTTGTCAATTGTGGGGTGAGCTCCATTGCATCTATTGGTTATGTCGTTCCGGAAACGGATTAACGAATACGCTGTTTCTTTTTGGGTAACGTCACCAAAGTCAAAATAGTATTTAAAAATAGAAAATAAAGTTCAAAAAATGGAGCGAACCAGCATATATTTTTGGTTTCGAACTTTTTAGCCAAAAAGAAAGCGCATAATATTTCCCAAATGAGTCTGAGAGCCAGAACGGCGACGAGAATTTGCCATGGGAAAAGGCCTGCGACCCAGAGCCACACCAACGAGCCAATGAAGAGAATCTGCGCGAGTGGATAAACGGCCCGCGCCAGACGGTCGCGCCAGCTGTGGTAGCGGTAGGTGGAGCGGCGGGTGGAATAGTCGAAATGCCAGTGGTGGAAATCAGGATGTGCGTCGTAGAGCACCGCAGCGTCGTTGTTGACGGAGATGGTGGTGTTCTGCTTGCGGGCGTTCTGGTTGACGAAGAGGTCGTCGGCGCCACTACGGATGGGGTAATGCCTGATGAAACCGCCACATCTGAAGAAGAAGTCACGACGGTAAGAGAGATTGCGTCCCGTGGCGGTGTAGGGCATTCCCATGAGGGCAGAGGCGAGGAACGATGCATTGTAGGTCATATTGTCGTACTGCTGGAGGGCATTGAGCAGCGACTTGCCGCCACGCAGAAGGGTGTGACCGATAACAATCTCAGTACCACGGCCGTAGTTCATGACCATTTGTTTAATCCAGTCGAACGACTTGGGGACACAGTCCGGCTCAGTGAGAAGGATTACCTCCTTGGAAGCCAGCTTGATACCTATGGAGAGAGGGTATTTCTTGCCTTGGAAGAGGTTGACATCCTCGCGGAAGTGGTAGGTCTTGATATTAGGATAATTCTCCGTGCAGACGCGTAGTACGTAGGCGGTGTCGTCCTGCGAGAGGTAGTCGACGACGACCACCTCGTAGTCATCATACTCCTGCTCAAGAAGATACGGCAGGCTCTTGCGCAGGCTGTCGGCCTGATTGTGTGCGAATATCACCACCGAGACGGAGGGCAGCTTGCCATTGGCGCCACCTGAAGAAGAGCCGTCGCCGCCACCTTTGCCACGACGGGCGACACGCAACCACACCAACCCATAATAGAGGCACAGCACAATGAGCGAGAGAGCCAACAGAGACAACAAAACAAGTGTATATGTGTTGTTTAAGACGTTCGAGAAATCCATTTTAATGCTTATTTGAAGATACAAAAGTAGACATTATTTCCAAAAAAAATGTAACTTTGCAATTTGTTTTAAAAACAATTTATCAACAACGCATAGTCTCAGAATATGATATAAAATGAGTTATGCGATAATTGACGACAATAATAACAGCGAAAAAAGATTTTTAGACCCAAATAATGTCAGAGAAACCTTTTGAATACACCATAGAGGGCAGCGACAGCCACAGCAAGGCGAGAGCTGGTGTGCTGCACACCGACCACGGCGACATCAAGACCCCCATCTTTATGCCCGTAGGCACGGTGGGCAGCGTCAAGGCAGTGCATCAGCATGAGTTGAGGAACGACATCAATGCACAGATAATCCTCGGCAACACATATCACCTGTACCTGCGTCCTGGGATGGAGACTCTGCAAGAAGCCGGTGGCCTGCACCGCTTTATGGGCTGGGAGCGTCCGATACTGACTGACAGCGGCGGTTTTCAAGTCTTTTCGCTTGCCGACAACCGCAAGATAACCGAAGAGGGCTGCACCTTCAAATCGCACATCGACGGCTCGCGCCACACATTCACACCGGAGAAGGTCATCGACATAGAGCGTCAGATAGGCAGCGACATCATGATGGCCTTCGACGAATGCCCTCCGGGAGAGTCGCCATACAACTACGCGAAGAAGTCGATGGAGCTGACGCACAGGTGGATGGACCGCTGTGTGGCGCGATACAAGGAGACAGAGCCGCTCTACGGACACCGTCAGGCGCTGTTTCCGATAGTGCAGGGTTGCAAATACGCCGACCTGCGCCGTGCGAGCGCCGAGCATGCGGCATCGAAGGAGGCCTACGGCTACGCCATCGGCGGCCTTGCAGTGGGCGAGCCGACGGAGACAATGTACCAGATGATAGAGGTGGTCAACGCCATACTGCCCGAGGACCGCCCGCGCTACCTGATGGGCGTGGGTACACCTGCCAACATATTGGAAGCCATAGAGCGTGGCGTGGACATGTTCGACTGCGTGATGCCGACACGCAACGGCCGCAACGGCATGCTTTTCACATGGAACGGCACGGTAAACATAAAGAACAAGAAATGGGAGCGTTGTTTCGAGCCCATAAATCCGGCCTCGACGGCAGAGGCCGACCGCACCTACACATTCGCCTACTTGCACCACCTCATCAAGGCCGAAGAGCTTCTGGGGCTGCAGATAGCATCAATCCACAACCTGACATTCTACCTTGAACTGGTAGGCACAGCGCAGAGACACATAATAGAGGGCGACTACAGCTGCTGGAAAGCGTCGGTGGTGGACAAACTGTCGAAAAGAATATGACAAAAAATAAAACCATATGAAAAAAAAAATTATTACACTTGCTACGTTGGCACTTGTAGCCGCATGCTCCAAGAGCGACGTAGAGAACAATGCCAAAGTAGTGGAGAAGAGCTCCATAGAAGTTCAAGACGGCCGATTCACCCCTGAAGTGATGTGGGCTCTCGGCAAGATGGGCGAATATGCCATATCGCCCGACGGCAAACAGCTGGCGTACACGCTGACATACTACGACATGCAGGAGAACAAAGGCAACTCCGAGCTGTACGTGATGCCGACAGCAGGCGGCGAGGCAGAGCGCCTGACGACGACGGCGCAGGGCGAGTTCAACCCCGTGTGGAAGGACGACAACACGCTGTTTTTCTGCCGTGGCAACGAGATGCGCAGCATCAACGTCAAGAGCAAGAAAGAGGCACTGCTCGGCACCTTCGAGAACGGCATCGAGGGCTTCAAGCTCTCTGCTGACGGCACCAAGGTGGTGTACATCACCGACCTGCCCGTCGAACGCGCCACCGACGTGCAGCCCCTCTTCGAAGGCCTCGACAAGACCACGGGCCGCATAAACGAAGACCTGATGTACCGTCACTGGGACAACTGGGTGGACGAATATCCTCAGATTTTCGTCGCCGACCTCAACACCACAGTGGACATCAAAAATGCCAAAGCGGTGGTCGACAGCACCTTTGAATGCCCGATGCGTCCGTGGGGAGGCATAGAGCAGTTCAACTTCTCGCCCGACGGCAGCAAGATAGCCTACACCTGCCGCAAGAAAACAGGCAAAGACTATGCCCTGAGCACAAACAGCGATATATACATCTATAACATAGCTGACGGCACTACCGTCAACATCAGCGAAGGCATCATGGGCTACGACCAGAACCCCGTCTTCAGCCACGACGGCAAGAAGGTGGCATGGGAGAGCATGATGCGCGACGGCTACGAGAGCGACAAGCTGCGCCTGATGGTGTATGACCTCGAAAACGGCGGCAGCACCGACTATACCGAGGCCTTCGACTACGGTGTGAGCGGCATCAGCTGGACCGACGACGACAGCGAGCTGCTGGCCGTGGTGATGTACCGCGGCATGAACGAGATATTCGCCTTCAACGTTGCCGACAAGAGCATCCGTCAGGTGAGCCACGGCTACCACGACATCAACGGCTTCACCCTCGCCGGCGACAAGATTTACGCCAACCAGGTTTCCATCTCCTACCCCGCAACCATCTACACCTACAACCTCAGCGACGACAAGAAGGAAGGCGAAAAACTGACCACCTTCAACGATGACATCCTGTCGCAGGTGCGCATGGGCAAAGTCGAGGAACACTGGATAAAGACAGTCGACGGCCAAGATATGCTCACATGGCTCATCTACCCCTACAACTACGACAGCACAAAGGTATACCCTGCCCTGCTGTTCTGCGAGGGCGGCCCACAGAGCATGGTCAGCCAATTCTGGAGCACACGCTGGAACTTCCAAGTGATGAGCGGAGCCGAGTATTTCATCATCGCCCCGAACCGCCGCGGTTGTCCGGGATTCGGCACAGCATGGTGCGAGGAGATCAGCGGCGACTACGGCGGACTCTGCATGCAGGACTACATGAGCGCCACCGACTATTTCGCCCAGAAACCGCAGATAGACCGTGAGCGCATCGGCGCCTGCGGAGCCAGCTTCGGCGGATACAGCATATACTGGCTTGCCGGCCACAACCACGACGTGAAGGGCTACGACGGAGGCCGCCGTTTCAAGGCGTTCCTTGCCCACAACGGCATGTTCAACTTTGAGCAGCAGAGCCTTGAAACCGAGGAGTTCTGGTTCACAAACTGGGACCTCGGCGGCCCCTACTGGGCAAAGACGGCTCAAACCATGAAGAGCTACAGCAACTCACCCCACCTATTTGTAGACCAATGGAATACGCCATTGTGCGTGGTACATAGCGAGTTCGACTTCCGCATCGTCGCCAGCCAGGGCATGGCAGCATACAACGCCGCCAAACTGCGTGGCCTCGATGCCCGCTACCTCTATTTCCCCGATGAGACCCACTGGGTGCTGAAACCGCAGAACAGCCTGCTGTGGCACCGCAACTTCATCGACTGGTTCGACAAACACCTCAAATAACATACAGCACTGAATATGAAGCTTATCCAATGTCCCCACTGCGGACGTCCTCACTACGACAACGAAGCGAGGTGTCCCTACTGTGGCAATGGCGGGACAACGCCACCGACCAGCCCGACGGAAAAACCGACGGCGGAAGAGAGCGCTGACTGCCCACCCGAGACCACACCGGAAAATATCGCCACACCCATTCCGGAGAGCGACGCAACGGCAGCATCCAACAAACGGGCAGAGGAGATAGCGTCGATAAACATGACAGAAGAGGAGAACAGCCTCGGCGACAGCGACATTGACGATCCCGGAGAGGCCGACACCGAGGCCTTGCCTCGCAAGAGGAGACTCTGGTGGCTCTGGATTGTCATACTGCTTGTAGCCGGTGCCGTCGCCTACTACCTGATACAGCGAGGCGATATCAACCTGAAGATACCTTTTCTGAAGTAATCATCATGCTGACGAACAATCAATGAGAAAAAAACGGCATAAATGTCGTTTTTTTCTCATTTTTTTTTATTTTTGCAAAGTCAGATTAAAACAAAAAGGAATGTAGAATATTGACCACCAGCGTGATCGCCTAAAACAGAAGGGAGGAAACCATGATTGAAACCATCCAAAACGGTTCATTAAAATGGCATCATATCACAAGTCCTACGGAGAAGGACTTCGACTATTTGCTTGAAAACTTTGATTTTCATCCTTTGGACATAGACGACTGCCGTGGCACCAACCAACGTCCTAAAATTGACGAATACGACGACTACTACTTCCTTATACTCCACTTCCCGTATTTCGACAAAGCCAAGAAGGAGAACATCCGCAACAGAGAGATAAAAATCTTTTGGGGCAAGGACTATGTCATCACGATAGGCAAGTCGCACGGCGCGCTGATGAAGCTGTTCGAGGAGACCAAAGAGGACCTCGCCGAGGGCGACGAGGACACGCTGGAAGCCATGTCGTGCAGCGACCTGCTGCTGTATACCATCCTGGACCGCCTGATGCTTGAGACCTATCAACTAATCCTGAGCATCGGATCGGAAATAGACCTCATCAACTACGACATTTTCAACAAGAAAGCGCGCAACATCATCGAGCTGATCTCCATCACGCGGCGCAACACCATCCTCCTGAACACGACCTTCAAGCCACAGTTGCGCGTGCTTCACATGTTCGAGAGCGGTGGCATCAAGGGCTTTGTAAACCCCGAACAGGTGGACATGGAAGACTACTGGGGCGACATCCTGGACCAGTACCAGAAGATGTATGACCTTGTGGAGGACTACGGCGAACTGATTGAGGGTCTGTCGAAAACATTTGACTCGTTGGAGACCAACCGCACCAACAACATCATGCGAGTGCTCACCTACTTCAGCACCATCATGCTTCCCCTGACGGTGGTTGCCAGCCTGTTCGGCATGAATGTCGACTTCCCCTTCACTACGAACACCACGGCGTTCTGGATCATCCTCGGCAGCATGCTGCTGCTCACAACAGGCCTGCTCATCTTCTTCAACAGGATGACGAACAGATAACAAGTGGGACTCTTTATCGAAAAGAGTCCCACATATTTTTCAGAAAAATAAGTCTTATATCTATTCATTTCTCTTCTTCCTGTCGTAGCGTTCGGCTGTGGCGGTGAAGAAGGCATCGCCACTGGAGTTGAGGGCCGTCTCGACGGAGTCCTGCACGACGCCAACGATGAAACCCACGGCGACGGCCTGCATGGCGATGTCGTTGCCGATGCCGAAGAGGGAACATGCCATGGGGATGAGCAGCAAGGAGCCACCCGCCACGCCAGAGGCGCCGCAAGCGCCCAGAGTGGCCATGACGCCGAGCAACAACGCCGAGCCGAAAGAGACATCGACGCCCATAGTGTAGGCCACCGCCAGAGAGAATACGGTGATGGTCACGGCGGCGCCGTCCATGTTGATGGTGGCGCCGAGTGGGATGCTGACAGAATAGAATTCCTCTTCAAGCCCGAGCTTCTTGCAGAGAGCCATATTGATGGGGATATTGGCGGCGGAGGAGCGGGTGAAGAAGGCCTGCAAACCGCTCTCCTTCAAGCATGTGAAGAGCAGCGGATAAGGGTTCTCCCTCGTGAGGACAAAGGCAATAAGCGGATTAAAGACCAACGCATTGACAAACATACAACCCACCAGCAAGAGGAGCAGATGGCCGTAGGTGCCAAAGACCGAAAGGCCGTTTTCGGAGACGGTGGTGAAGACGAGGCCCATGATGCCGAACGGGGCGAACTGTATGACCCATCTGACCACTTTGGATACCACATTGGAGATGTCGTGTATGATGTCGATGGTGGCCTTGCTTGCCATGGTCTTGAGCGAGACGCCGACAATCACAGACCAGAAGAGAATGGCGATATAGTTGGCGTTGGCGATTGCCGCTATGGGGTTGGCCACCATGCCTGTAAGCAGGTTGGTGAAGACCTCGGAGAGCGAGCCGGCGGTGGACTCTACCTGCACAGCCTCGCCCAGATCGAGAGTGACCGGGAAGAGGAAACTGGCGACGACAGCGCAGACTGCGGCGATGAAGGTGCTGAGAAGGTAGACGCCAATCAGGACGCTGAAACGGCGCCCCAAGCCCTTGCCCGCCTTAGCGACGGAGGACATGACGAGGACGGCGACAAGAATAGGTGCGATGCCTTTCAAGGCGCTGACGAACATGCGTCCGAGGATGCCTATAGCCGTCCACGATGGCAACAACAGACCCAGAATGGCACCGATGAGAAGACCACAGAAGATGCGCAGCATCAGACTGATAGAAGTCCACTTGAAGAGGAGTTGTTTGAACATCATAGCAGAGTTTGAGATTCGGTCACGACGGCATCCATCGGGACATCGAAAGGTTCGACAGGAATGTTTTCAAACAGCTGGAAATCAAAGGCAATACCCACTTTGACGGCATTGGGGGTGGTTTTGAGGAGGCGGTCGTAAAAGCCACGGCCACGCCCCATGCGGTTGCGATGGCGGTCGAAAGCGACACCCGGCACGACGATGAGGCTGATGTCGTCGTAGTCGACGAACAGCTCGCCAACAGGCTCAGGGATGCCGAACTGCGGTCCCGGACGCATGGAGTCGGGGCCCGTATATTGGCGCAGCAACAGGTCGTCGCCGTCGACACAAGGGAGGAGTATACGCTTTTGGATGTACCAACGGTTCACAAAATCATGCGTATAGACCTCGTCGTCCATAGACCAATAGAGCAGAACTGTCGGTGCCTCATCGAATGAGGGCAACAACTCGAGGTTGCGCAGAACATTTCTGGAGCGCACCTTCTTGATTTCGAGCGGCACTTCGTTTTTCAGTCCGCGTACCAGTTTTCTTAATTCCTTCTTATCCATAGTAATAAAAAAAAGAAAGGGGGACGAACACCTCGAGGCGGTCCCCCCATTTGTGTAGAGAGCATGGTGCCTTAGAACGGCAGGTCGTCGTCGGAGTCGGCAGGCTGCGAAGCGAAAGCGGGAGCCGCGGGCTGAGCCTGAATGGGCTGAGTTGCTGCCGGAGCAGGAGTTGCGACGGGCTGAGTTCCGCCAGCGAATGGCACGACGCGGATGCAACGGAGGTCGGTGTACCAGCGTTCCTGATACTCACGCGATTCGGGGCTGAAGGTGACGACCACCTGTGAATTGAGGGCGATGCCATTGATCATGGCCAGACGATCTTCGCCAAAGAGTGTGAAAGCGACCTGACGAGGGTACATATCCTCAGTTTCAATAACAAAACCACCTCTGACCCATGGTCCGCGCTGCGACTCGCCACGCACCTCGGGAAGAATCTTGATAAATTTTCCTGTGATATCCATTGTGTGAAATTTATAATTTTAACTGTTGTTTAACACGAGGTGCGGAGAGCGTATTTTGTTTTGTAGCAAAACGATAAAGGCAAAAATACGCCATCGAAAGACACATCGTCAAAAGACAAAGATACAACAAAAGCGAGAAAACAGTTTTCAAAAAGAGCAAAAAGTTATAAACATTTTATCAAAGAGCCATGAAAGGCAGGCAGGAAAAAACGACAGACAGACTGGCGGCAAGAGGCTTCGGGTCATCACGTCGGGAGTTCCGGATGGCATTGCGAAGGAGAGGAGAGTTTTTCAAACATATATTCAACATTTTAACAGCATCTTCACAATAATCAAAAGAGAGTTTCGTTAAAGACAAGGAAGATAGGATATTATAATGAAAAAAGGATTTCGGGAAGAGCTTTAAACTTTATGAACATTATTATAAAAAGGATGCAAAAAATTGGATATCAAATGCTCGTCATAGTGATGCTGTTGGGCGTTGACCTGCATGCGCAGCAGCATAAGGAGCCGTGGAATGCCGACGACTATTTTCCTGCCGGCCACTTCCTCAACGATGACAACGACCGCTGGCAGTTGAGGGCCGGCGAGGTGGCACACTACATGCGACTGGCTGGAATCCCATCATGGAAGGAGATCGCGACGGACAACGGGACCGTCAAAGTGCGCATCTCAATGTTGCCGAAGTACTCCAACCCACTGTTCATCTCACTGGAGATGAGTGGCGAGGAGGCGACGTTGCGGAGTTGCCGTGGGCAAGCAAAATGCGGATATGTTGAGCTCAGCACCTACTACGAGATGAGCGACACAGGGCGAGTCGATGTCACCGAGAGTCACTATCACGGGAACATCTGGACAAAAGGAATTTATGGAGAAAAACAAAAAACGTTGGATTTCGAAGAACGACAGGCTGTGCGGCAGGCGCTGGACAATGCCGAAATGCCCACTCGCAACCACACGACTTGCTGGGGAGGATTCAGGCCACCATACGTGATAGAATACATGGACTCAAAAGGTTATAATGCGATCTACGACGAATGCTATGGTGGGTCACTGGGTCGGCTGGTGGAGATGCTGGTGGCAATGGCAGACTCGAACTGCACGGACATGGTGGTGTATCATCCCAACGAGCGTAATGGCATCAGTCCTGCACAGTTTGCCGGCGGCCAAAAGGCATGCCAGCAGTTCATTGCCAACAATATGCAATACCCCGCGCTTGCGCTGCTCGACGGCGAGGAGGCAACAATCCTCCTCGACCTGATAGTGGAGCGAGACGGCAGCATAGCAGTCTATGGCCGTCGTGAGGATGACCAGTACGGGTTCCTCGAGGAGGCGTTGCGCATCGTTTCGCTGATGCCGAGGTGGAAACCCGCCGTCAAGGACGGCAAAGCTGTCAGGAGTAGCACAGGTTGCACTTTCCGTTTCAAGTTGCCACAACATCAGATGCCAAAATATGGGACGCCGAAACTGGAGACGCGGCGCGACTCGGCGAAATGGGATATCATTATGACCAACTACCGCCGCACACTGAGGCATCCGCAGAACCAGACATATCTCTACAACATGGGAATGCAATACTACCAAGAATTCCTGCTGACAAGCAAACCTTTGAAGAAGCCGACAGGAATAGACTCAATCCTTTACGACGGGAGATGGGACAGCTACTACGACCGCACACCCGTCATCGGTGGGGCTGCGGACAGCGCCACACGGTACTTCTATCGCGCATTGGCCGCTACCGACAGCGTAGACCTTGAGAGGTACATCATGATGTTCCTTCCCATCCGCCAATTGGAGCAATACCTGCATCTGCCACAAAATGAGGCGAACAGGCTGCCATACGACACACTGCCTGAGCTGCACTATCCCGCCACGTACTTTTTCGACATGGCAGATTTCAAGGAGAACGACACTGTGACGGACTATAGCATGAGCCTGACGGACAGCTATTTCTGGAGTGCGGCGATGTCGAACACACTGAATGACGCTGGTGAGCCGACGCTGTACAACCGCCATGTCGGCGAAGGTGATACGGTGTTGCGCATGGCCTTCTACCCTTCGTTCCACCCCGCGCTGTTGCTTAGGATTGAGAGAGTTGCCGACAGTGTGACGCTCCTGTGGTGCAAGAGGGACTACTCGGTAGACGAAGAGACGTGGAAGACGACTCTCCACCCGAAGTACGGGCAAAAAGCGATGACTCAGGAGCAATATCGCACGGTGGTATCGAAGCTCGACGAGATGGGGTTCGACACGCTGCCACGTATGCACCATGTCACAATGCTCGACGGGGCGCAGTGGTGCATAGAGCGGCGCACGGCGGAGAGCTTTGAGGCGCGTTTCACCAATGTCGCAGGGGCGAAATGGAAAGCACTATTCGACTACCTCATCCGGCTTGCGGAAATCGAGGAAAACTACTCGGAGGGATATTATCATAACGAAAACAATAACCATTAACGAAAACCTTGACGAAAACTAATAATTCCGCCCAGATGGCACAATAAAAGGGGAAAAAAGTTGTTAATATGAAAAAAAAGATAGAACCATGCCGATGTTTTATACCCCCAAGCCACGCCAGTTTCATTACAAGCCACGATTCTACGACCCTGAAAAAGAGGAGTGGGAGAAGCTGAAAGCCAAATACAGACTGAAAAGAGGGATGCCCCTTGACGGCAAAGGAAACGCCGATGCCGTAAACGAGACCTCGGAGAGCGAAGACAAGGATTTGGCGTATTTCCAGCGCAGAGTGAGAGAGGAGGATCGCAAGGACCGTGTCCGCAAACAGCAACTGACAATCAGCGACTTGTTCCGCAAGCGCGAGAAGCCGGAATTCCACTACGTATCACGTTTTGATTCAGAGGGCAACCTCATAGAGACGCCCGCTGAAAGCACTAAGGACAAAGCCATAAAGAAGCGTATCACACGCCGTTTCGACAACGAAGACGACATGGACCGCTTCAAGCCCATCCCGGCCGGTAAGATCATGATATACACACTAATTGTATTTTTACTATTTGTATTCATATTCTTTTGAATAAAATTTTCACACTGAGATTAAAAAATATGACCAATTTGTGTACTTTTGCAAATTGGTTTTCTTTTTGTAGAAAGCATTAAAAAATTGTATCAAAACAACATATAACAATTACAACAATTATGGAAAAGACAAATTTCCGCACAGAGAGCGACCTGTTAGGCACTCATGAGGTTCCTACAGAAGCATATTATGGAGTACAAACTTCACGCGCTATCGAAAACTTCCACATCAGCGGACATCTGCTGAGCAACTACCACAACTTCATCCGCGGAATGGCCATCACGAAGAAAGCCGCCGCTATGGCAAACGTAGAGGTGGGCATGATTACCGAAGAGCAGGGCGAGGCCATCATTTGGGCCTGCGACCAGCTCATCGAAGGCAAATATCACGACCAGTTCCCGATAGATATGATACAAGGCGGTGCCGGCACAAGCACCAATATGGCAGCCAACGAGGTGATAGCCAATCTGGCGCTGGAGCGCATGGGTCACAAGAAAGGCGAATACCAGTACTGCTCGCCTAACGACGTGGTGAACGCCAGCCAGAGCACCAACGACGCATACCCCTGCGCCATACACATGGCTCTTGCCCTCGAGCACCTCGAGTTCATGCCACATCTGGAGAAGATAATATCGGCACTTGACGCCAAACGCGAGGAATTCAAGGATGTAGTCAAGATGGGCCGTACACAGCTTCAGGACGCCGTGCCGATGACGCTGGGTCAGTCGTTCGGCGCCTTTGCCGACTCGCTGCGTGGCGAATACAAGAACCTCCGCATCACCGCCGACGAGTTCCTCGTGGTCAATATGGGAGCCACGGCCATCGGCACTGGCATCTGCTCAAAGCCCGGATACAGCGAGGCTTGCATCAAGGCTCTGCGCAAGATTACCGGTTGGAACATCTCGCTGGCCGACAACCTGATAGAGGCCACCAGCGCCACGACCTGCATGCTTGCATACAGCTCGGCAATGAAGCGCCTTGCCATCAAGACCAACAAGATATGCAACGACCTGCGCCTGCTGTCGAGCGGTCCGCGTTGCGGCCTTAACGAGATACACCTGCCTGAACGTCAGCCCGGCTCGAGCATCATGCCCGGCAAGGTCAACCCTGTGATTCCCGAGGTGATGAATCAGGTGTGCTACCGCGTGATAGGCAACGACATGACTATCAGCCTTGCCAGCGACAACGGCCAGCTGGAGCTGAACGTGATGGAACCCGTCATAGCCTACACCCTGTTTGAGAGCATCCACCTGCTGGAAAACGGATTCGACACGCTACGCACCCTCTGCATCGACGGCATCAAAGCCAACGTGGAGCGCTGCCGTCAGCTGGTGGAGCACTCGATAGGCATTGTCACCATGCTCAACCCCATCATCGGATACAAACAAAGCACGAAGATAGCCAAGGAAGCCAGCGAGACCGGCCGTGGCGTGTACGAACTGGTGCTTGAGCACGGCCTGCTCACGAAGGAGCAGCTGGACAAGATACTGCTGCCCGAGAACATGCTGAAACCTGTCGACATAGTTCTCTAAAAAAATAAAGCCGATTAGACGATGGTGAATGATGGTCGGAAACGGCCATCATTCACTGTCGGTTTTTAACTAAGTGATTATATGTCAAACAATGTCATCAAAATAAAGGAAGGGCTCGACATCAACATTCCCGGCGTAGCCGAAAGGCGGATGGGTAGTGTTGCCGATGGTGGCGAATATGCCGTGATGCCTACAGACTATGTGGGCGTGATGCCTCGTCTGTTGGTTGCAGAAGGCGACGCCGTGGTTGCAGGTACCCCCCTTTTCGAGGACAAGGGCAATGCGGGCTTCGCTTTCGTGTCGCCAACGAGCGGCACGGTGCGCGCCATAGTGCGTGGCGAGAAGCGGGCATTGCTTGCCGTGGTGATTGCCGCGGACGGCGAGGAGCAGAGCCTCCCCTACTCCACCGACGGCATCAGCGACGCGGAGGGTGTGCGCCGGCTCATGATAGCCTCGGGAGCATGGACCCTGCTGCGCCAACGCCCCTTCGGCACGATACCGTCAGTATATTCGAAGCCCAAGGCCGTCTTCATATCAGCCTTCGACAGCTCGCCCCTGCCGGTGGACTACGCCTATATGCTGGAAGGACGCGAAGAGGAGTTTCAGGCAGGCATCGATGCGTTGCAACGCGTCGCCAGAACCGTCCACCTGTCGCTCCACACCTCGCAACGGGACACCTTCATTGCCAGGAGTGAGAATGCACAAATACACTTCTTCGAGGGTCCGCACCCCTGTGGGCTGGTGGGGACACAGATTTCGAAGATAGACCCCATCAACAAAGGCGAGAGCGTATGGACGGTGAATGTGCAGGATGTGGCTACGATAGGCCACCTGATGCTGAAGGGCGAATACCGTCCCGAGCGAGTGATAGCCACCTGCGGTCCCACGCTTGCCAAACCGCAGTACTACAGAGTATTGTCGGGCATACGTCTCGACGCACTGGAGTTGACCGCAAAGAGTGGAAAAGAGAACGGAGGCAGCGGCCAGCGCGTGATATGCGGCGATGTGCTCAGTGGCAAATCCGTCTGTCGGCCAGTATACTACCTCGCCGCCGGATGCGACAAAATCAGCGTCCTGCCCGAGGGCGACTACTACGACTTCCTCGGCTGGCTGCGTCCCAACCTGCACAAATTCAGTTTCTCGCGTACATTTATGAGTGGCATCTTTCGAAAGACGAAGGCCAACGGCGCGAGATATGACTTCGACACAGGGATGCACGGCGGCCGTCGCCCACTGTTCGTCACCGGCGAGTTCGAGAAGTTGGTGCCGATAGACATCTATCCCCTGCAGCTTATCAAAGCCTGCGTGGTGGGCGACATAGAGCTGATGGAGAACCTTGGAATATATGAAGTTGAACCCGAAGACTTTGCGCTGTGCGAGTTTGCCGACACCTCGAAGACCGAGATACAGGCCATAATACGCGCGGCGTTGGAGAATATAAGAAAGGAGGGCTGAAACAATGTTTATTAGAAACTTTTTCGACAAACAGAAGCCGAATTTCAGCAAAGGCGGGAAATTCGAGAAGCTGTCGTCTACCTTCGAGGCCTTCGAGTCGTTTGCCTTCACGCCCAACAAGGTGACGGGAGGCGAAGTTGGTGGCACCTATCGCGGCAGCCACCTGCGCGACGCCGTCGACCTGAAACGCACGATTACCACCGTGGTCGTTGCCCTGATGCCCGCCTTGCTCTTCGGAATGTGGAACATAGGGTACGAGACCACACAATACTACGCACTCGACTGGGGCTTCTGGCATCAGTTGTGGTTCGGATTCCTGCGCATGCTGCCCATCATCGTGGTGAGCTATGTCGTGGGATTGCTTATAGAGTTCATATTTGCCGAGGTGCGCCACGAGGAGGTCAGCGAAGGCTACATCGGTACAGGCATCATCATAGCGATGATAGTGCCAGTTACCGTTCCACTGTGGCAGCTGGCGCTTGCCGTAGCCTTTGCCGTAGTGATAGGCAAAGAGGTGTTCGGTGGGAGTGGCTACAACTTCCTGAACCCTGCCCTTGTGGCGCGCGCGTTCCTTTTCTTCAGCTACCCGTCGCACATGTCGGGCGACCGCGTGTGGATTGCCGAGCCGTTCCACTATGCCGGCGACGCCATAAGCGGCGCCACGCCACTGGGACAGCTGATGGCTGGGCAACCCCTGTCGGCATCGGCATTAGACATGCTGATAGGCACCATACCCGGAAGCATTGGCGAGACATCAGTGATAGCCATCCTGTTGGGTGCCGTGTTGTTGCTGGCGACAGGCATCGCCAGCTGGCGCATCATGCTGAGTGTCGTCATAGGTGGCGGAATGATGGGACTGCTTTTCAACGCCATAGGAGCCAATGAATATATGCAGATGCCGTTCTACTACCACTACCTGATGGGTGGCTTCATGTTCGGTTGCGTGTTCATGGCCACAGACCCCGTCACGGCGGCGCAGACCAACACAGGCAAATGGATTTACGGTCTGCTGATAGGCGCCTTCGCCGTGCTGCTGCGAGTGCTCAACCCGGCATATCCTGAGGGCATGATGCTTGCCATCCTGCTTATGAATTGCTTTGCGCCACTGATAGACCACTGCGTCATAGGTCACAACATCAAGCAACGCAAGAAACGCTGGCTGCTGTCGGCAGAAAGGAGCATAGAACGATGAAGAACTTCACAAACAGATACATGCTCCTCTACTCGCTGGGCATCGCCGCCGTGGTAGCCGTAGTGCTGTCGGTCGTGGCGCTGAGCCTGAAAACGCGACAGGACGCCAATATACGCAACGAGAAGATGCAGATGCTGCTGGCCACGATAGGTGTGGAATGCAGCCGCGACGACGCTGCAAATCAATATCCTGCCTATTTCAAGGAAGAGCTGACCGTCAGCACCGACGGTAAAGTCGTAACGCGCTACATCATCGCCACCGGCGAGTTTGCGGTGAAGAATGGCGACACACGCGCCTTCGACATCAAACTGAAAGAAGAGCAAGCCAAAGAGAACAGTGGCGGCAAGGGAGAATTTCCCGTGTATGTGTATGAGAAAGATGGAGAACAGGGATATGTGATACCGACCCAAGGCAACGGCCTGTGGGGTGCGGTGTACGCCAACATAGCGCTTGCCGACGACCTGAGCACGATTGTGGGCATCACGTTCAGCCATGACAGCGAGACCCCTGGCCTGGGGGCTGAGATAGCCGGCGAGGCGTTCCGCAACCAGTTTGTAGGCAAGCAGATACTTGACGGCGAAGGCACCGTCGTCTCCGTTGCCGTTGTGAAGCATGCCGACGCAAGCGACGCCCATCAGGTGGACGCCATCAGCGGCGGCACAATGACGAGCAACGGCGTGAGCGACATGTTGCTTGCCGACCTGAAACGATACCAGTCATTTATAACGACGACCAGAAAGGAGGCCCGCGATGAGCAGTAAACGCAGAAAACTGATAACAAACCCGTTGAGCAAGGAGAACCCTATCACTGTGCAGGTGCTTGGCATCTGCTCGTGCCTTGCCGTGACGGCACAGCTGAAACCCGCCGTGGTGATGGCGCTGTCTGTGACAGTGGTCGTGGCCTTGTCGAACCTGATAATATCGCTGTTACGCAACACGATACCTCCGCGAATCCGCATCATCGTGCAGCTTGTGGTTGTATCCACCCTTGTTATACTTGTCAATCAAGTGCTTATGGCATACGTCTATGATGTCAGCAAGCAGTTGTCGGTATATGTGGGACTGATTATCACGAACTGCATTGTGATGGGCCGCTTGGAGGCCTTTGCGATGAGCAACAAGCCGTTGGACTCGCTGCTTGACGGCATCGGCAACGGACTGGGCTACGGCGTGATACTCGTAATACTGGGCTTTGTGCGCGAACTCTTCGGACGTGGCACCCTATGGGGTTACCCCGTACTGGAGAAGCTGGGTCTGTACAACATAGGTTACGAGAACAACGGATTCATCATCATGGCACCCATGGCGCTGATTCTGGTTGGCATCATCATCTGGATACAGCGCAGCTCGGACAAAGAGTTGCAGGAGAAGTAAAACAAATCACTACTAATCAACCGTTAAAAAATTGTGGAATATTTCAATATATTTGTAAAGTCGATATTTATCGACAATATGATATTCGCCTTTTTCCTCGGCATGTGCAGCTATCTGGCTGTATCGAAGACCGTGAAGACGTCGCTGGGTCTTGGCGTGGCGGTGACCTTTGTGCTGGTCATTACCGTACCTGTCAACTACCTGATAGACAAATACCTGCTCAGTGCAGGAGCGTTGACGTGGCTCAGTCCGAAGCTGGCGGATGTAGACCTCAGTTTCCTGAGTCTCATCATGTTCATAGCCGTCATTGCCGCTATCGTGCAGATAGTGGAGATGGTGGTTGAGAAGTTTTCGCCGTCGCTCTACAACGCGCTGGGCATCTTCCTGCCGCTGATAGCCGTGAACTGCGCCGTGATGGGCGGTTCGCTGTTCATGCAGCAGCGTGGGTACAGCAACATCGGCGAGGTCACGTGCTTTGCTCTGGGTTCTGGCATCGGATGGCTTATAGCCATCGTGGGCATAGCGGCAATACGTGAGAAACTGCGCTATTCGGCCATACCTCCAGCCCTGCGTGGTGTGGGTATCACATTCATAATCACTGGTCTGATGGGCATAGCCTTCATGTCATTTATGGGAATAAAATTGTAGAGACAGCATGACAAGTACAATAATATCGGCACTGGTCATCTTTCTGGCCATCATTTTAATCCTTGTGGTGTTGCTCCTTGTGCTGAGAGCCAAACTGATGCCACAAGGCAATGTCACGATAACCATCAACGACGACAAGAAACTCTCCGTCCCTACTGGCGGAAGCCTCATATCGACCCTTGCCGAGCAGAAGATACACCTGCCGTCGGCCTGCGGCGGTAAGGGGTCGTGTGGCCAATGTCGCTGCCGCGTGCTGAAAGGCGGAGGCAGCATACTGCCCACAGAGGTAGGATTCTTCACACGCAAAGAGATACAGCAGGGATGGCGTCTGGGATGCCAGACGAAAGTGAAAGAGGATATGAGTCTGGCGTTGCCTGCCAGTATCCTGAGTATCAAAGAATATGAATGCACCGTAATCAGCAACAGCAACGTCGCCACCTTCATCAAAGAGTTCAAAGTGCAACTGCCGAAGGGCGAGCACCTTGACTTTGTCCCTGGCAGCTACGCGCAGATCAAGATACCCGCGTTCGAGATAGACTATAAAGACTTCGACCGCAGCCTGATTGGCGAGGATTATCTGCCGGCATGGGAGAAGAACAAGATGTTCGACCTGCACTGCAGCAACAGCGAGCCGACAGTGCGCGCCTACTCCATGGCCAACTACCCGAACGAGGGCGACGTCTTCATGCTGACTGTGCGCATCGCGACGCCGCCCTTCAAGCCAGACCGCAGTGGCTTCATGCCCGTAAACCCCGGCATAGCGTCGAGCTACATCTTCTCGCTGAAGCCCGGCGACAAGGTCGTCATGTCTGGTCCCTACGGCGAGTTCCACGTCCGCGGCACAGACGACGGCACATGGAGCGACGATCCGAAGCAGCCTGAGATGATATGGGTGGGCGGCGGTGCCGGCATGGCGCCCCTGCGCGCGCAAATCATGCACCTCACACGCACATTGCACTGCACGAAACGTGCAATGCACTATTTCTATGGTGCGAGGGCGCTCAACGAGGTGTTCTATCTCGATGACTTCCACCAGCTGGAGAAGGAGTTCCCGAACTTCCATTTTCATCTGGCGCTCGACCGTCCGGACCCGGCAGCCGACAAGGCTGGAGTGCCCTACACGGCGGGGTTCGTCCACAACGTGATGTACGAGACGTATCTCAAGAACCATCCGGCACCGGAGGACATCGAGTACTACATGTGCGGTCCCGGGCCTATGTCGAAAGCCGTCATTGGCATGCTCGACAACCTTGGCGTGCAACGCGAGAACATCATGTTCGACGACTTCGGAGGTTGAACCCAAATTGGTCATTAGACCGACTATTATAAATCCTAACGACCAATTTGGGTTGAAGCAGACAGGGCGGAGATTAACGGCCGAGGAGGAAGACAGTGTTGCGTTTGTGCAGGTCGACCTGAGAGCGTTCCTTCTGCCAGCGGCGGGCAGTGAGAGTGCGGATGAACTGAGAGGGGAGCGTAAGGTCGCAGGCGACGCAGACCAGAGTGTCTGGGTGGCATGTGTCGGCTAAGGCCTGTAGCATCTGGTTGTTGCGGTAAGGAGCCTCGATGAAGAGCTGCGTCTGTCCGTTGCGGAGAGCGGTGGCCTCGAGGGAGCGTATGGCGTTGGCACGTTGCTGTCGGTCGACGGGGAGATAGCCATTGAAAGCGAAGTTCTGACCGCTGAGACCAGAGGCCATGAGGGCGAGCATGAGCGATGAGGGCCCTACAAGCGGGAGAATCTCAACCCCCTTAGCTTGCGCCATGCGAGTGACCATGGCGCCGGGGTCGGCGACACAGGGGAGCCCTGCCTCGCTGAGTAGACCTATGTCGTCGCCCTTCTGGATAGGGTCGAGATAGTGCGATATTTCCTGAGGCAGAGTGTGTTCGTTGAGGATGAAGAACTCGGTGTCGTCGATGGGGTGAACATACCCTACTTTCTTGAGGAAACGCCGTGCCGAGCGGAGTTCCTCGACGATGAAGTGACGGCATCCGTTGAGGAGCTGCAGGTTGGCGTTGGGGAGAGAGAGAGCTATGTCGTCGGCGCCGATGGGGACGGGGAAGAGGATAAGGCGAGGCATGAATTGTCGACTGAAGGGGTTAATGGTCAAGTTGGGCGAGATGGGCAAAATGGGCGAGATGAGCCTTCCGGTGGTAGGTACTTAGAGTTTCCTTTCTTGAGCGATGATGAGGTTGATGTTGTCAACTTCGGTCTTTGAGAAGTCGTCGCTGGCGGCCTTCATGGATTTGCCGGGGACAGGCTTGAACCATGGCTGATTGGCGTAGAACTCCTTGAGTTGCGGGTTGTTGTACTGGTAGCCGTGGCGAGCATAGACAGTGTTTCGCGCGAGTGCGAGTTCAGCCTTAGTCATCTTGGCGACCTCGGTGGCGGTGAGGGCACGCGAGGAGGCGTCGATGAGGCGGATGGAGTTGTAGGGATTGTCGGTGCCAGTGGAGGTGGTGGCCAGCAGGGGGAGGCCTGCTGCTTTCTGCTGGTCGGCGGCTTTGAGTTCGGCGGCTTTGCGTTCGGCGGCGAGGCGTGCTTCCTCTGCGCGTCGTGCTTCTTCGGCCTGCCGTGCGGCCTCGGCCTTTTGCGCCTCAGCCTGACGTTGCTGCTCAGCCTTAAGGGCGGCCTGTTCATCTTCCTGACGCTTCTCGTCGGCAGCAGAGAGAGGTTCGTCGGTCTGTTCGACGATATTCTCGGCGACGACGTCATTGCCGTCGGTGCGCCATGGGCGAGCCACGCAGAGGATGATGGTTGCGCAAAGAGCCACGATGGCGGTGCAGATGACGGCGGTGAGGTTGACGCGCGGAGGTTCTTCGGTCTCGATTTCCTCGTTGTCGAGGAGAGGTGTTCCGGTGGAAGATTCGTCCACATTAAAGGCTTGATTTACAGCGGAAGAGATGTTCTCGTTATCGTTGGTTTGCATAGGATGATGTTTTTTGATTACAGATTATTAGCGAATCACTTCGATGGCGCCGTTGTGCTGTACGGAGCCAGGTTCGCCGATGGCGTCGAAGCGGAAGAAATAGGTGCCGTCGGGGCAGTCGCAGTCGTTGGGGTCCCAGGGTTGGGAATTGTCGATGACATTGTCGCGCTTGAAGACAAGGCGTCCCCAGCGGTCGTAGATGCGAATGCGGTTGGTGGGATAGCGACCGTACTCGATGTTGACGATGTTCCATGTGTCGTTGATGCCGTCACCGTTGGGAGTGACCGCGTTGGGGAACTGAAGGAGTACGTTGACGATATTGACGACCTTGCGGGCGGTGTCGACACAGAAGAGGGTGTTGCTGTCGATGGCGAGGAACGACTGAGAGGCGATGAGCCATACGTCGTGGTCGCCGTCGAGGTCTTCGCCGTCCGACAGCCATGTGTAGTCAGGATTGCGAAGCGTAGAGGAGTCGACAGGGCTTTCTGTTTCGACGTCGTGGTGCTGGAAGAAGTACCATAGGAAAGCGAGGCTGTCGTCGGCGGGTTGAGAGAGATTGACGAAATGGACGGTAGGGTTGATTGTGGTGATGAGGTCGGAAGGCCAAATGAAGTCGGGCGACGGGAGCGGGAGCACCTGAACACGTCCTCGGGCGGTGTCGAGGCAACCGTCGGCGCTGCGCACTACGTGAACAACGTCGAAGATGCCCGTATCGGTGTAGAGGTAGGAGGTGCTGGGATAGGCGGCCTCCGTGGCGTTGTGGTGGCCGAAATACCAGATATGGTCAGGGATAGCGGGAGGCGCGGCGGCACTGTCGGAGAAGAAAACGCGCAGGGGGAGACAGCCAGCCACGGCGTTGCTATCGAGAGATAGCCAAGAGAGCGTGTCGACGGAGAAGAAAGGCCGTGCGGCGAAGGTGCTGTCGTAGTATTTGAGGTCGATATGCACGACGCTGTCGCAGAGGTCTATAGAAGAGAGCGAGTCGACGATGAGCTGTGGCGTGTAGGGCTGTCCTCGGTAGAAATATTTTTCGTTGAGGCAGATGTAGGCGGTGTCGAAGGTGGAATAGGAGGGCTTGACCTGCAGGTTAAAGACATCGATGCTGTCGCATCCTGCTGCTGTGGTCGTGATGAATCTAACGGTGGTTGAGTAGGTTAATGGGTAGGGGTAGTCGGGGAAGTAGAACGTGTCGCCTTCGCAAATGGTGTCGAAATGCTCGTTGTAGTAGGACGGAGTGATGGTTATGTTCATAGTGACGACGCTGTCACAGCTGTAGATGGAAAGCAGGCTGTCGGTGTAAATGGTGGAGGTGTAGAAGGTTGTGTCGCGGTAGTGGAAGCCCGAGGAGGTGCATCCGTGCCGTGTCACGACGGTGTCGTAGGAGGTGGCGACTTCGAGGTGGAGCCTGTAGATGGAGTCGCATCCGTGGACGGAAGTGAAGGCGTGGACATAGTCGCCTTCGATGTCCTCGTTGAAGCCGAAGAGGGTGTAGCTGTTTCCGTCGCAGATGCCGCCGAGGATGTTGGTGTCGAGTGTGTGGTGGACGGTGAGATGGACGAAGGTGGTGACGATACTGTCGGCGTGGTATTCGGTGCGGACCTCATAGTCGCCCTGAAGCGTCATCACCGAGTCGCGGAGAGCAAAGGTGTCGCCCTGGCAGACGACGGGGAAGAGCGTGTCAAAGGCGATGCAGGGGGAGTACATAAGAAGAGTGCGTGTAGTGTCGTCAAAGCACTGTCCGTTGAGCGACGCCGAGAGAGAGACGTCGAAGACATCGGATGGGAAGATGTGCATGGGGTGCTTCTCATAGCTGGTGGTGCCGTCGCCGAAATTCCACACGAAGCCGTCGCACTCCATGGATGTAGGTTGCTGGTTGTCTTGGTCGAGAGTGACGCAGCTGCGGTTGTAGAACTGGACTACGACATTGCATCCGACGGTGTCGACAATCTGGTAGTCGAAATTGGCGTAGGGGAAGATGTCGCCGACGACGGCAGTCTTCTCGAACCAGCAGTTGGAGCTTGTAGAGCCGAGGAAAGAGGCGCGGCACTTGTAAATGCCGTTCTGGTTGCTGGTGAAGGTGCGCTGCGAGGAGAGTGTAACATCGGCGCTGTCGACATTATACCATTTGTAGGCGAAGCCTTCGGGGGCGGTGAAGGTGTTGCTGTGCACGACGCCACAGTCGCTGGGGCGCATTTCCTTCTGCTGGCACTCGAGGGTGAAATAGGCGTAGCCGAAGTGTCCCATCTCGTTGCAGTCGTAGGTAGTGAGTTTGAAATAGACGTGTCGCCCGTGGAGAGGCGCGAGGTCGATGCCTATGGCAGTCCAGTCCTTCCAGAGGACGGTGTTGGTGTCGTAGGAATAGGTGTTCCAGCCGAGGTTGTTGCCCGAGACGAAATCGGCGGAATAGCAGTCGGGGTCAATCTCGTTGTTATGTTCGTCGTAGAGTGCAAAACGGAAGCGGGGCTGCGCGTCGGGCGAGTGTCCCGGGTTTTCGAGTACAGCGGCGTAGCGCAGGATGATGACCTCGGACTTTGTTGTATCGATGTCATACTCATAGCTTACGCTCTCGGCCTCACCGCCGATGTCCCAGTTACCGAGACGAATGGCATGCGGATAGCCCTGTGGGACGCAACGCAGCTGATTGCCAGTGCGGGGGTCGGTGGCGAGAGTGTCGTCGATAACCGTATGGCGCGAGTTGATGTCGTCGGGGCCGTAGTCGACGATACCTCTGTTTTCCTCGGGGTTGTGGATGCGCCCATAGTAGGCAGTGGTGAAGCAGGAGTAGAGGTCGCCGAACTCGATGCACTTGTCGCCACCAGCGCAGAAGGAGAACCAGGTGGTGTCCATGCAGTTGATCGAGTTGTTGAGGATGAAGACGTCGTACTGTTTGCCATAGACGAGGTTGGAGAGGTGGGCGATGGGGTTGTTGGTGACGACGGAATCCATGTTGTCGCGATCCATGCCGTAGTAGCAGACCCATCGTGAGGCGTTGCTATTGTCGGTCCACGTGAGGCGACAGGTGGTGTCGGTCTTGAGCGAGACATTGATGTTGGAGATAGAGCTGAAAGAGACTTGAAATTCGAATCCGGAGCCCGTAATGGTATCGCCTGCGGAATTGTATTCCAACATAATGCATCCATTAGTATCGCGTATGACAATGTCGGTGGCATTGCTCCAACCACCGATCCAGTTGCCATTGCAGTCGTGGGCATAGAGATAGTCGTTGTCGCCCATTCCGATGTTGCCACGCAAAGTGAGGGTGATGCCAGGAGGCGTTCTGAGCCATACGTTGTGGTGGTCAGCATAGATGTAGTCGAGCGGGCCGCCGCCGTCGTAGATGGTATAGCATTCGTCTATATCGAGATAACGAATGGTATCCTTGTTATAAGGCAGGACGAACTTGGTAGTGTCGCAGGTAGTTATAAAGCAGTACTTAACTGGCTTGTAGCAAGATAGCGAGGGGTCATTGCTGGCGAGGTAGCAGACATACTGGTGGTCGGGCAAAAGGTTGGTGAGATTGACCGACTTGGAGGAGAGGAGAAGAGTGTCGAGCTGCTTCTCGGTGGGTCCGTAGGCGAGAGTCCACTGTGTGGCGGAGGTGCTGTCGTTCCAAAGGAGCGTGGCGGAATTGCAGGTGACATTCTGAGTATGTACGTTGTAAATCTTATAGTTGAAAGAGACAGCAAAATCGAAGCCTGTGGCATAGTCGGTAGGATTGTTGCCCACACGGTGCTGAAATGCTACATATCCGTCGGGTGCGTAGAGTTGCAAGTAACCGGAATTGCTGTACCATGAGCTAGACTGGCTGGTGTAAATCCAAATGCCGGATGAGCCGAGGTCGTAATAGCCTTCGATAGTCAGTCCCAAATCGTTATAGGTGTGGAAGTGGAAACTGTTGTCATGCTGATAGAAGAGATTGCCGATGCCGCCGACATCAGTGAAATGGTAACAATTGTCGGGAGTGAGCGTACCATGCGGCACAAAGTAGAGTGACTGACGGCCGGCGTAGGCGAGAAAATGGTTGCGATAGGGGTCGACATAGCGTCCGGCATCGCAGGGCATGGTGACCCCATAGATGTTGTCGAGGAGACACTCCTTATTTTCAGTGGTATTATATATACTATAGAAATACTGGCGGTTACGCTGAAGCCCCGTCATGGTGAACTGCTTGGTTGAGGTGGTCACCGTGGTCATAGAGTCGATGTTGGTGCCATAGGAGAAATTCCATTGCGTAGCCGCGGAGGTGTCCATCCATGTGATGGTGACCGTCGAGTCGGTCAAGTTAATAGTGTCGGGGTTGTAGCATGCGGAAGGGAAGCGTATCCATAGCCAGAAGCCACGATCCTGAATAGCCTCGTTGGTAGTCAGCTCGATGGTGAGGTCCTCGTTTGCCGGTTGCCACTGTTCCCAGCCCCACCAAAAATGGGTATGCCCCCATCCGGAATGTGAGACATAAAGTCGGTCGCTGTAGTCGGTGGCGCCGACCGAAGCGGAGGCGGAGAAATAAAAGCCTTCGCCAGTGGTGGAGCGGATGACCAGACGCGATGTGTCGGAGGGGAGGTAGTTGCCACTGCCGCCAGGGTCGTAGACATAATAGCACTGTCCGGGAGTGAGATAGACAGTGTCGTCGCCGTTGTAGGGCATGACTATCGAGTTGTTGTCGAGAGTGGTGAAGAAAGTGGCCGGCACGTCGCACTGAGACAAGGAGCCGGAGTAGATGCGCACCTCGTAGTCGGTGTTGGGTTGCAGGTAGTTCATGGTGTAGTTGCGCACGTTGGTGGTGGCGGTGTACATAGTGCCGCCGACGGTGCCGTAAGCGACAGTCCACTGCGAGGCGCCGCTATTGTCGTTCCAAGTGACGGTGGCAGAGTTACGCGTGACGCGGGTAATCCTGACGCGTTCCACCTCGCCGTTGGAGCGGTCGACGGTGAAACAGAAGCCCTGACGGACAGTGTGACCGTTGCTGACGAAGCGGATACGCATATAGCCGTTGCTGGAGGTCTGACGAATGTGCTCATTGGCACCAAAACGGTTGTACCATCCGTCGTAATTCCACCAATAGTCGGACTGATTTTCGTATATCTGGATGTTAATCTGGTCGTAGTTTTCGTAGGAGTTGCTTTCGTACAGAGACTCGTTGCCGCCGAAGAGGAACTGTCCGTCGATGGTAAAGTCGCTGTTGTCGCTGGAGCGGAGGACGAGGACCGAGGTGTCGTTGTTGAAGTAGTTATGTTGCTTGCCACCGGCGTCCCATATCCTGTAGCATCCGTTGGGCTGTATGATGAGTGTGTCGACACCTCGATAGGGCATTAAGACATCGCCGGAGGGGAGGCCGAGAGTGATGAAGGCGTGACGGTTGCTGAAGAGGCAACTGTTGTTGTCGGCGGCATCAGTGACATAGTAGACATATTGAGTGCCTGGTGTCAGTCCTGAGAGAGTGGTGCTTGTGGAGGAGGAGGTGACAGTGTGGAAGTTGTCCTCGCTGTCGCCATAGTGGACCACATAGGAAGAGGTGCTGCCGATTGAGTTCCAGCTGATGGTGGCTGAGTTGGCGGTGACGTTGGAAACAACAGGCGCGAGGATGGAGTCGTCGACCTGAAGCACCTGAAGGACAAAGCCGGTGCCAACGCTCTGGGCATTGCTCTGGAAGAAGACTTCGAGCGAATCTGTGGAGGTGGAGAACTGGATGTCGTAGGAGCTGTTGCTGAAGGAGGCGTAGCGGTCGCCATCCTTGAGATAGAGAATGTCGTCGTCGGTGAGCGAGCATGAGCCCTTGATCCTGAAGCCATTGCCATTGGCAGTGCGGAGGACGAGGCGCGAATAGTCGGTGCTGAAATAAGGACCACTGGCACCAGCGTCGGTGACGATGTAGCAATGGCGAGGTTGCAGGGAGACAGTTTTATTGCCGCGGTAGGGCATGATAATGGTGTCGGAGGAGGAGGCAACGGTAATGAAGGCATGACGGGCCGGGACGTCGCAGGCGCTGCGTTTCACGTTGCCCTCGATGGTATAGAGGTACTGCCGTCCGGGGGCGAGACCGTTGAGGGTGACGGAGGGTGTAGTGGTGGAGAGTTGCGACCACTGTCCTTCTTGGCTACAGTAGCGGAAAGTCCATGAGGTAGAGGTTGTCGCGTCAGTCCATGAGACGGTGGCTGAGGTGGCTGTCAGTGCAGAAACAGAAGGGACAATGTAGCTGTCGTTTTCGGGGAGAATGTCGTAGTGGAAGCGGGAACGTCCATTGATGATGGTGCGGACGTAGCCGAGAGGATACCATTCGTAGAGGGGGCGCTGGTTGTTGCCGTCCCAATTGTAGTGGTATTTGCCGCGGTGACCACCCCATACAGCGAGGAGTTCGGTGCTGGCCTCACCTGATAGGGTACGGTAGTTGCCGCGGAGGTAGACGCCGTGACCATTGTTGAAATAGAATTCGTTGGAGTTGTAATCGAGGTTGATGGCTGCGGTGTCGCCGGTGGGTCCGGTGAGGGAGAGGCAATTGGGGGCGTCGATGGTATCGGAGTTCCATCCGTTGGGGCGCATGATGACGAGAGAGCTGTCGCTGCGTGAGAGGAACCAGTTGTAGTCGATGTGTGTGCAGGGGGCTACATTGTTTTTGATGTAGTATCGGTAGTAGCGGTCTGGCTGTATTCCGCTGATAGTGACGGAGGTTGAGTTGGACGTTATGGAGTCGAGTTGTCCGTCCTGACAGCTGTAGAAGACTTGCCAAGAGGAGGCATCGGTGCGGGAGTCGTGCCATGAGAGGGTGACGCTGGAGGATGAAGGAGAGGAGAAGGAGTGGTTGTAGATGGAGGAGTAGCGACGGAGAGTGATGGTAAAACCGTCGAAAGAGTTGTAGTTGTTGGAGTGGAAGTGTATGAGAGCCCTGTTGTACCACAATTGCATTTCGCGTTGGCCTGTTCCGCAGAAGTATTCGTGGCTGTACCATTGGACGGTGTCGTAATATATACGAATCCAATCCTTGCCGTCGTCGATGTGTCCTGTCTCGTAATCGACGTCGAGCCAGAAGTTTTCGTCAGCGATGATATAGAGGTATGAGTCCTCGTTGTTGGAGTATTTGCCTGTGCCGCCCGGGTCGAGAATGGTGTAGCAGCCTGTGGATGAGACATAGAGGGTGTCGACGCCCTGATGTGGCATGACGACGGTCTGCTGGGCGAAAGCGAGGCGGAAGAGGGAGAGTAGGGTTATGAGAGTTGAAAGTTGAAAGATCGCTCCACAAGGTCGCGGGCCACAGCAGAAAGTTGACTTTGACTTCAACCTTGACTTTAACCCGGAAAGGATTTTTGAGCTATGAATTATGAATTTTGCAATATGCATAATGGAAATCTCTAATAATTATTTTTA
>Ga0310694_10000534_pt1 | contig 49279 bp, 36 predicted proteins | sample 174DNAGHGhighgp2_FD_203884 | JGI IMG/M metagenome (GOLD analysis project Ga0310694, IMG submission 203884) | Sheep rumen microbial communities from Palmerston North, Manawatu-Wanganui, New Zealand - 1742 DNA GHGhigh gp2 (v2) (version 2) | ecosystem: Host-associated > Mammals > Digestive system... | reverse complement strand
CATTTATCTAGTTCTAACGGTTTTCTTCAGATGGGGAAAACCGCACTTCAAATCGGGGCAAATACATTTCAATTCTTTTTGCGTAATCCGCGCGGCGGGGCGGCAAAAGATATTGATGCTAAAGATGTTGAGGCATTTTTAAAATTGGCTAAAGAGCATGAGTTTGGTCAAATTTTGGCGCATGCACCTTATACCTTAAATCCTTGTTCTAAAGACTTGAAAACACGCGAATTTGCGCGGGAAGTGTTTGCCGATGATTTGAAACGGATGGAATATGTGCCGGGGAATCTCTATAACTTTCACCCCGGTTCGCATGTGGGGCAAGGCGTTGAGGTGGCAATCTCTCAGATTGTTGAAGTGTTAGATGAAGTGATGCCGGAAGCCAAACACACGACCGTTCTCTTGGAAACCATGTCGGGCAAGGGCAGTGAGGTGGGCTCTAAATTTGAGGAATTGGCTGAGATTATTTCGCGCGCCAAAAACAACGCGCCGGAGCAGTTGGGCGTTTGTTTGGATACGTGTCATGTGTATTCTGCGGGATATGACATCGTGGGGCGGCTTGATGATGTGCTGGACAAGTTTGATAAAGTTATCGGCTTAAATCGTTTGCATGCTATTCACCTAAACGACAGTATGACCGAATTTAACTCGCATAAAGACAGGCATGAGCGAATCGGGTTTGGCACTCTTGGGCAAGAGGGGATTATCCGGTTTATCAACCATCCGAAACTCAAAGGCATACCGATTAACTTGGAGACGCCTAATGAGCCGGAAGGGTATAAAAATGAGATTATGATGTTACGCGAGGCGTATCATCCGGCGGGTTAAATTTTCTTGACATTTAAAAAATCAGTGATAGTGTGCGTTTCACAAAATGATTCTTATGTCAATGCTACAATTAGACTTTCGAGGTCAGTCCTTCTCCTTTAACGCTGACCCTCTATATATTTTCCTAATGTGTTATTAAGCTTGTGTCCGTTCAAATGAGCCGATGCTTGCTGAAAAATGTGGCCTTTTTTTAGGGTGTATGTGTTGAAGACCGTGCCTGAGACTTTTGATAAAGTTTCCGCACGGTCTTCTTTTTTTTAAGAATAGTCGCCTCGCAATGATGTCGGAAGGAGAAGATAAAGAAGAAAGTTTAGTTGTTAAAAAACCAGTAGTTTCTTTTGCGTTCTTCTTCAAAAGCTGAGGCGACGCATTGCAGACGCAACATATATAACTCTTGATTTTTTGGGGTGAAATTCAACGGATAGGGGTTATCAACCAAGTATTGAATATCGTCTATCACTTCAACTTCTTCCGGTAAAAAACGACGGCAAAAAGCATAGCGCGCCGCCTCTATTACCCGTGTGTCATAACCGATGATTTCCAATAATTCTTTTTCGTCATCCGACTTAATCCGCATGCTCTTATGATACCAAAACAGGACATCGTGATTATATAATTTACGCCACGGAAAACCGGCTCCGGGGTCCGGTTTGCGCGTAGGGGCTATGTCGGAATGACCTAAGATGTTTTCACGCCGGATTTTATATTTTTTGATGAGATAGGCAATCAATATGCAAACTTTGGTGATAGATGCGGTGGTGTAGCTTTTGTGTCTTTGCCCCATGTCTAATGACTGTATTTCTATGCCGATTGAAGAGCCATTTAGCGATATGCCCTCACTTCCTTTCCATCGGCTTAATCCGGCGTGATATGCGACTTTATCTTCCGGCACTACGGCGGTCACTTTGCCTTTGAGGTCTATAATGTAGTGTACGCTCAGCTTGTTTTTATCCAAAATTTCCAATTGCTGTTCGGGGTTTCTCTTTGAACAGTGGATTATGATGTATTTTATCGGCTCTGTCCTGTCACGAAAGTGGGGCAGAGGGTGTTCAAAGTCAATTTTAAAAGGGCGGTTTATCATGCTGGTTTCCTTTCCTTAAGGATAATTTACCCGTTAAGGCTTAAAAAATGCTTTACAAACTTAAGATTAGCGGTTATTTCATTTTATATCATTTTTTGGAGAATACAATGCGTGCGGAATTTTATAATCTCTTAAACGAAATCAAAGAAAGTGCCGAGATTTTCAGGAGGTATCTTTGACTATGATAATGCAAAACTCAGACAAGAGGAACTTTCTGTTTTAACCTCTGATGCCAAACTTTGGGATAATCAAGAAAAAGCCTTAAAACTCACGGCAGAAAAAAATACGTTAGATGCCAATATCGCTTATTATGAAGATTTGGTGGCTTCAATTACCAATTCGGAAGAAATGGTGGAGCTGGCCGAGGCGGAAAATGATGAGGCAATGCTTCAGGATTTGTATCATCATTTGGAGAGCTTAAAACAAGAGGCTAAAGAGCGCGAACTCTTAACCCTCCTTTCGGGCGAATATGATAAAAATGATGCCTATTTGGAAGTGCATGCCGGTTCGGGCGGCACAGAGGCGCAAGACTGGGCGGAGATGTTGCTTCGGATGTATTCGCGTTGGGCAGAAAAGCATAAATATAAGCTCACTTACGTGGAAGAGACCGAGGGCGAAGTTGCCGGTATTAAATCGGTGACAGTAAAAATCTCCGGTGTTAATGCCTATGGCTGGCTTAAAGGCGAAAGCGGCGTGCATCGTTTGGTGCGTATTTCTCCTTTTGACAGCAACGCGCGTCGGCATACGAGTTTTGCTTCCGTTTCGGTTTATCCGGTGGTTGATGATACCATTAACATTGAGATAAATCCGGCTGATATTAAAATGGATACGTATCGCTCGTCAGGCGCCGGCGGACAACACATTAACAAGACCGAATCGGCGGTGCGCCTTACCCACATTCCGACCGGTGTGGTCGTTTCTTGTCAGACGGAGCGTTCGCAATTTGCTAACCGCGACCAAGCGATAAATATGTTAAAAGCAAAACTCTATGAGATTGAACAGCGCAAAAAAGATGCTGCCGCCGAGCAAAAATGGGAAGAGCAGGGTGATAACGGTTGGGGCTATCAAATCCGTTCTTACGTTTTACAGCCCTATAAGATGATTAAAGATCTCCGCACCGGTGCCGAGACTTCTGATGACAAGGGGGTGTTGGACGGGGATATTGACCTATTCCTCTCCGCCTATTTATCTTTTAAGGGGTAAATTTTGGCTCCTAGAGCGGTCTTTGCGGGTCAAACAAAATTCATGTAGTTTTATCTACACTAAAATTTTGTTTGCCCTTAAGCCCATCTCTATTAGCTTAAAATTTCCCGCCTTAAAAAACGTCGGGACTTGAATCAGAAATTTTGCAAAATTGCCTGAGATGTGCCGAAGCGCGAGGCTGAAATTTTGCCGGATTGTTTGAATTTTCCGCCTTAAAAAAACGTCGGAACTTGGGTGACGTGCTGAGTTGTTGCTTGTAAAGTTATCCATAAGCGAGCGTGCCCTCTTTAGCACGGGCGAGCTTGTGGGGAACTTTTATAAATCTAAGCTGATGTTTTCAACAAAATAATTTTTGTTTATAACCTTGTTTTTGGCGTGGAAATTTGGGGTTTTGCGGTTAAACTCTTATGTGATGTAATGTTTTTTATGAGGCGGTTGTGATGCTTTGGCAAAAATTCGGATTTATCGCATTGTTGTTAGCGGGGGTTTCCGCGTGTAATTCTTCTTATGATTTGGAAGATGTTTATTATGACGGGGATAATGTCGCAATGTGTGAAAACGGCGAGTGCAGTGACTATTTTGCCGTGCCGATGATTGAAGAGGACGGCTCCCAAGAGACACTTTATGTGGCAAAAAATACTAAGCCTGTTGCGCAAAAGCAAGTAACTAATGACGGTGCGCTCTCCGGTGATAATCTGCCGCTGTTTAATGCCGCCGGTGTGCGCTATTGTCCGCCGAAAATGAGATGTTCGGGCGATTTGTTGCCACCGCAACCTTGTGCGCAACCGATGCCTAAATATTATGACAATATTTCTTCGGATGCCGAGGCAGACGCGGTGGTGCTGATTCATCCGTTTACGCGCACCAAAGTGCTTTGTTATGACCAATTGCCGGTCGGCACAGCCGCTGATTGCGCCAATATATTCCGTGCCGACGGGTATGTGCTTGTTACCGATATTCCGCAGTTGCCGGCAAAGTATGACCTCTTAAAAGAGGGGACGTATCCCGGACGTAGATGGCGCGGGGGTGGTGAGGTCGTTCCTCGGTGGTAGTGGGGCTCGTATAGCACCAAATGGAGGCCTGTCCGCAAATGCTCACGTACCTCTTTGTACGCTCCGCTTTGCGGCAGGACATTTGACGATAGCACCGCACTTTATCCCACCCATGGCTAAATTGGTTTTATAGGGGCTCGTATAGCACCAATCAAATCGCCGTGAGAAAGCCACTCATCGGTGCGTCACGTAGGTCTAACTACGCTCGTGCGTGCTCTATGGGCTCACGACGATAGCATTGGCACTATCCAAGCCCATGGCTAAATTGGTTTTATAGGGGGCATTTTCTCAAGCCCATTGCTAAATTGGTTTTTAAGTGGTTTTTCATTTTAAATGCTTTTTTTATGTCACCCTCTCTGACGGCTCCGCCGCCATCTCCCCCGTCAAGGGGGAGATAGTAATTGATACCGAATGAGCGATGAAGGTTAAAAGTTATCCATAAGCGAGCGTGCCCTCTCTAGCACGGGCGAGCTTGTGGGGAACTTTTTTGTGATGTAATTCGGCGCGCATAAAAAATGACAAGATGCAATCTTGTCATTTTTGTTTGAATTGATGTTTTAGTGTCGCGCAAAAATTTTTTGTTTTGCAAAAAATTTTATTGTGTATGGCGCGACACGGGAGCGCTGACGCGTTTTCACCCTCTCTGTCAACCTTCGTTGACATCTCCCCCGTCAAGGGGGAGATAGGGCTTACGCCCGTTAGGCGGCGGCAGAGCCTTTTAATGCGTTCAAGCGTTCGTTAATTGAGGTAAGCATGGTCTCGTAACTCTTTTGCTTTTCCTTAACCTCGGCCACCTTATCCGCCGGCGCCTTTGCCACAAACTGCTCGTTTGCCAGTTGCGCTTTGGTTCTTGCAATCAAGCCCTCATACTTTTCTTTCTCGGCACTCAATCGCTCAATCTCAGCTTTGATATCAACCAAATCTTCAAACGGAATATACACCGCGGCATCCATATTCTCAATGTTTATCGCATTTAACGGAATACCGGCCTTGCTATCTCTAACCTCAACCGACTTAGCAAAGCCTAACTTCATGAAAATCGGCTCGGCGGCTTTCAAAAATTCGCCTTTGTCTTTGGTTACAAATATCAAATTGGTCTTTCTTGACGGTTGGATATTCATATTGGCACGGACGTTCCGGATACTGGTGATGAAGTATTGCATTAACTCAATATTCTCATAATCCGCTTTGTAGTCCAAATCTTCTGCTTTCGGCCATTCGGCAACAATTAACGGTTTACTGTTCGGCTCTAAACGCTCGTATAATTCTTCGGTGACAAACGGCAAGAACGGGTGCATTAACTTCAAAATTACGCTTAAACCGTAATGCAATACATAAGCGGCTTCGGCTCTTGTCTTGCAATTTTCGTCATATAACCTCGGTTTAACCATCTCAATATACCAACTGCAATAGTCGTTCCAGAAGAAATCATATAACTTTTGCAGGGCATCACCGAACTCAAATGTTTCAAGCTCTGCGGTGACATCTTTGATGGTTTGGTTTAGCTTTACCAATAACCACTTGTCTTCCGGTTGTAAGTTGGCTTTGTTATAAGCACTCCGGTCTATCCCCTCAATGCCGTTTAACACAAACTTGGCGGAGTTCCACAGTTTGTTGATAAAGGCTTTGGCGATGTCTAAGCGCTCCATGGAATAACGGATATCTGTTTCCAAAGACAAGCCTTGAACAAGCGAGAACCTTAATGCGTCGGCACCATAATCGCGGATGACATCTAACGGGTCAATACCGTTATTTAAGCTCTTTGACATCTTGCGACCTTGAGCGTCACGGATAAGTCCGTGAAGAACAACTTTACTAAACGGTATTTTGCCGGTTTGGTGCAGGGCTGAGAAAATCATCCTTGCTACCCAGAAGAACAAAATATCGTTACCGGTAATCAATGTTGATGTCGGATAAAAGAATTTGTAGTCCTCTGTCTCTTCAGGCCAGCCTAAGGTTGAGAAAGGCCAAAGCGCAGAAGAAAACCAAGTATCCAACGTATCTTCGTCTTGAATCCAGTTGGTGCAACCGCAGCTGCAAGCGTGTGTCGGCTTTTCTGCGGCAACTTCTATCTTGCCGCACTTTTCGCAGTAATATGCCGGAATCCGGTGTCCCCACCATAACTGGCGCGAAATACACCAATCTTGAATGTTCTCCATCCAGTGGAAATAGGTCTTTTCATAGCGTTCCGGATAAAGGGTAATGTCTTTGTTTTTTACTGCCTCTATGGCCGGTTTTGCCAAAGGTTCCATTTTAACAAACCATTGCTTTGATACCATCGGCTCAACCGTGTGGTGGCAACGATAGCACTTGCCGACGTTGTGGGTATAAGGTTCAATCTTAACCAAAACGCCTAATTCCTGCAACTCGTCAACAATGAGCTTTCGGGCGGTTAAAATATCCATACCTTTGTATTTGGCAACAAGGTCTGTCATCAAACCGTCTTCATCAATCACTTTAAGTATCTCAAGCCCGTGTTTTTTACCGGCGTTAAAGTCGTTAAAATCATGCGCCGGTGTTATCTTCACGCAACCGGTTCCGAACTCTGTTTCCACAAACGGGTCGGCAATAACTTCTATTTCACGATTAACAATCGGCACCACAACTTTTTTGCCGATGTATTTGGCAAAGCGCTCATCTGACGGGTTAACCGCAACACCGGTATCGCCCAACATGGTTTCCGGACGCGTGGTGGCAACGTCTAAATAAAACGATTTATCAGGTGCCCAATAGCGGATATACCACAATGATGACGGCTCTTCCTCATATTCTACCTCAATATCAGACAAGGTGGAGTGGCAGAACGGACACCAGTTAACCAATCTTTCGCCTTTATAAATTAAGCCTTCGTTGTATAAATCAATAAATACTTTTTGCACGACTTTGCTCAAGCCCTCATCAAGGGTGAAGCGTTCTCTCGTCCAGTCGCAGGAGCAACCGAGTTTCTTTAACTGGCGGATAATTGTCCCGCCGTATTCCTCTTTCCACTCCCATGCGCGTTTTAAAAATCCTTCACGGCCTAAGATATCTTTGCTTAAGCCTTCCTTTTTTATCATGTCAACAACTTTGGCTTCGGTGGCGATACTGGCGTGATCGGTGCCGGGGAGCCAAAGCGTTTCATAGCCTTGCATTCTTTTCATTCTTATCACGACATCCTGAAGCGTATTGACAAGGGCGTGTCCTAAGTGGAGCTTGCCGGTGATGTTTGGTGGCGGAATCATAATGGTATACGGGTCTTTGCCGGTGTTGACGTGAGGTGTGAAGTAACCGCCGTCATTCCATATTTGATACCACTTCTTTTCTGCCTCTTCAGGGTTAAAATATTTATCTAATTCTGTCGTGTTCATTATTTTGCCTCAAGTATTAAATTTACAACGAGGGATAGTTTAGCAAATATCTGTATTTAAAGTCAAACGGTTTTTATGAGAAAAAAAGAGGACGGCAGGGATTTAATTGAATATCCCTGACCTAGGCACAATGTGCCTCGTGGAATGACGGTTTATGTCACCCCCACCTTAATTCTCCCTCTTCAAGGAGGAGGTGATTTAAAAGTTATCCATAAGCGAGCGTGCATTCTTAGGCACGAGCGAGCTTGTGGGGAACTTTTGTAAGGGAATATAAAATAGCGGTGCGCATAAATTTTAAGGACAGGATAAACCCTATCCTTAAAATTTATTTTTACTTTGCGCACCGAGCGACTAAAGTCGCTGCTCATGCCGCGAGGCACCGCTACGCGCGGGGCGGGGTGCTAAGCACCCGTTAAAAAAATAGTGGATTTTTTATTTCTTTCGTGCTAGCGTAGCTCTGCTTTGAATGTAGGAGTGCCTAATGTCTTATCTTGATAGTATCAATTCGCCCGAAGATATTAAAAAGTTAAACCTTAATGAGCTTGAAACCGTTGCAGATGAAATTCGTGCGGCAATCTTGAACCGTGTCTCTCGTATCGGCGGTCATCTCGGCTCTAATTTGGGGGCAGTGGAACTTACTCTGGCACTTCATTATGTCTTTGATGCACCAAATGATAAAATTATTTTTGATGTGTCACATCAATCCTATGCGCATAAAATTTTGACCGGACGAAAAAACGGGTTTTTAGAAGAAGAAAATTATCAAAAAGTTACCGGATTTTATAATCCTTCAGAAAGTCCTTATGATACATTTTATCTGGGGCATACCTCCACTTCCGTAAGCCTTGCCGCGGGACTTGCCAAAGCACGTGATTTGAATAAAGAAAAGCATAATGTGATTGCTCTTATCGGTGATGGGGCGCTCTCGGGCGGTGAAGCGTTTGAAGGGCTTAATTTTGCCGCTTCCGAGCTTAAGAGCAATCTTATCATTGTTGTCAATGATAACGGTATGTCGATTGCCGAAAATCACGGTGGTTTGTATCAAAACTTAAAACTGTTGCGAGAGACAAACGGAACTGCGTTAAATAACTTTTTTAAGACGCTCGGTTTTTCTTATCGCTATGTGTCCGGCGGACATGATATTAAAGCACTCATAAAGGCGTTTAATGAAGTAAAAAATTATCCTGCACCGATTGTCCTACATGTTTGCACTCAAAAGGGGAAAGGCTATCGGCTCGCTGAAGAAAACAAAGAGGTGTGGCATAAGCATTTGCCGTTTGATATTAAAAGCGGGGAAACAAGCGCGGTTGATAACAGAGATTACTATAACCATATAACGTTTGAGTATTTAGATAAAAAGATAAAACAGGGCGATCATATCGCGGTGATAACTGCCGGAATGCCTCATTCGTTCGGGTTTAAGCCGGAACAACGGCAGGCTTGGGGTAAGCATTATATTGATGTGGGAATTGCCGAAGAACACGCTGTCTCACTTGCCTCGGCCATAGCAAAGAGCGGCAGTCGTGCGGTTTTTTGTGTGGGAAGCACTTTTATTCAGCGCACCTATGACCAGTTGCTTGAAGATTTGGCATTAAACAAAAGTCCGGCGGTGATTTTGGTGTATGGCGGCGGCATTGCGGATATTGATGTGACTCATTCGGGCATATTTGATATGGCAATGATGGGAAATATTCCGAATCTTTGTTATTTTGCACCGGCATTTTATGAAGAATATACGGCACTCCTTGATTGGGCGTTAAGCCAAAGTGAACAGCCGGTCGTTATCCGTGTGCCGAAGGGGGAGCCTGTGCACTATCAAGGGATATATCAGTTGCCGAAATTGGGCAAAAGCGACATCATCAGCAAAGGGTTTAAGGTGGCGATTATGACTGACGGCAACAGCTATCGGTTAGGGAAGAATGTTTGCGAAGAATTGAAATCGCGCGGTATAACCCCGACACATATCAACGCACATTATATGAGCAAGGTTGATGAGTCATTATTGAATACTTTGGCGCCAACGCATGAACTCGTGGTGACGATTGAAGACGGCGTATTAGACGGCGGTTATGGCGAGAAAGTGGCGCGGTTTTTGGGTGCAACCGAGATGAAAGTGATGTGTTTCGGGGCGGATAAGGCGTTTATCAACCGTGTGCCGATGGAGATGCTTGCGGCGCGTTACGGCTTGAATGCCGATATGATTGTTCAGAGGGTGCTAAAATGTTTGCCTTCAGAATTTGGCTCAGCTTTTAGGTGTTTGGGGGCGTGCTAAATCATAGTCATATCGCCGTGAGGAGGCCACTCATCGGCGCGTCACGTAGGTCTAACTACGCTCGTGCGCCTCGGTGGGCTCACGACGATAGCACCATAATTTATCCCACCCATTGCTAAATTAATAAAAAAAAGCAGTCAATCTGACTGCCCTTTTTTTGATAACGGAATGTCGCATACATAGCGGATTTTGTGTTGCAAATCCACCTTTTGCCCATAGTAACCGCCTCTGCCGTCAATGTAATTTCCCTTAAAGGCGTCTCCGCCCATTTTTTTGAAAATCTCGTTGATTTCCGACAATACCGGACGGATATGTGCGTCATCTCCTGCCTCTTTGACGCGCCATGATACCTCTTTATATGGCAAAAGTTTGTTTTTGGCATACTTTTGGGCCGTGTTGAGCGGTATGGCGGCTGTTTCATCGGTGTAGTACACGACAATCTCATACGGCTCGTTTTGGTGCGTGTATGGAATAACCACACCCACCGGACTGACACCGGCTTCATTGCGTAACTTAAAAGGCGAACGAACGTAAGAGCTTTTAACCAAATAGAGCAAATCATAGGTGTAGGGTTTGCCGAATTTGAGACGCTCAATCAGTTCTTCCTCAGTAGGTGGTGCTTCATCAACCGGCTTTAGGGCAACAGATGATTCTGCAATCGGTGCGGCAGGTTTTGGCGTAGGCTTTGCTGCCGGCTTGGCTTTTTTGTCCGCTTGAGGTTTGGAGGTCGGTTTTTCTGCCGTTTCCAAATGCTGTTTCTTCGGACGACCAAGCTTTTTGCCGTATTTGCTATACCCTTTGGGGGTAAGAGAGACCGGCTCGGCAGGCAATTCAACCTGCGGTGTCGGGGAATCAACAGGTGATGCCTCAATTTTGGGCACAACCTCAGTTTCCGAGATTGGAGTAACGGGCTCATGGATTTGCGGTTCTTCATCTGTCACAGGTGGCGTAAATGCAGCCTCAAGCTGCTCGGCATCTGAGAGCAAGGCTTGCAGTTTTTTAACCTCAGCCGAGATGTTTTCGATACGAGCATGAATTTGTAAATTCCACCCGAAATCTTCCAGCACAAACGGATAAGTCTTTATCCACTCCAAGGTCAGAGTTTTCACCTCATCAGGAGATAATTTGAGGCTTTGAATCACTTTAAGCAATTCTAAAGCAATTTCCGTTTTAGATTTCATAAGCTATTTCATAAAAATGTCCATAATGATTTGATTTGCGTCATAAATTAGCATAGAAATCCGATGTGTCAATAGGGTTTATAGGGGGGGCATGGAATCCTGAAACAAGTTCAGGATGACGCAAGGGGCGTTCAGGATGACGGATAATTAATTTGAAGATCCCTGATTTCGCCACTTGCAGTCGCTCAAGGGATGACGGATAATTAATTTGAAGATCCCTGATTGCGCTCCTTGCAGTCGCTCAAGGGATGACGGTTTATTGTGATTTTACGTAGTTTTTCCTCGCACAAGGAATGACGGTTAGGGGTTTCGTTCGTTCTTAGCTTTTTGGGGGACGGGGATTTGTCACCCCCACCTTAATCCTCCCCCCTCGGGATTACTCACCGCACCGATGTGTGGTTTGTGAGGGAGAGGAGCCTAAAAAAGTGCTACGCTTTTTTTAACAGTTTGCAACGACGTCAAAGAAAAAAAAACACTGAAGTGTCATGATAAATTTTTGTTGACAAAAAATTTTGGGGTGGTATAACGCAGCTAACAAATTACAATTACATCCATTATTAACTAAAGTTTATAATTATGGCACAGACGAAAATGCATCGCTCTCGTGAGGCTAAGAAGCCTAAGGGGGCAATTTCTAAAGTGAGAACTAAAACCGAGTATCAAAAAACGCGTGATGCCGCTAAGGCTCGCAAACAGAAACGCGGTTTGGCAATATTTGATTAGACATGGCAATCAATTTCTTCACCAATTCGGTTGTTGAAAATAACTATTTTTATTGGAAGCCCGTGAGGGTGTTACGATGAAAGTTTTTTCGTAAGAAAAGTGTCAAAGAGTTAGTATTTTCCCCCTTTTTACTCGTGAGAGCAGAAAGGGGATTTTTTGTTTTGGCTCAATTATGATTAGTGTATGATAAAATATGAAAAAAAGTCATACCTTGAGGCTTGAAAAGCCGAAGTTAAGTATCTTCAAATTTAAAGAAGCTGAAGATCCCTTATCCTCGTTTTACTCGGAGGGATGACTGTAAAAGAATATGCGTAATTCTGAGCGATGACAATTTATCGTCATACACTAATCATAATTGAGCCTTTGGTTTAATTTATTTGCGTTGGTTGGGGGTAATGATTTTATTCATATTTTTTTGTGTAATATTAGCGCGAAGTTTTGCCAGCTTGGCTCTCTTTTCATGGACGATTGCTAAGCTATCTGAAGTATAAGTGTTATATTCCGGAATAAGAGCTTCGGTTTGAGCGGCAGATTGATGATGTTCTTCAACGCGGGCGCGTATCTCTTTATCTAAATCACGAAACAGTGGCGGAATATTGGTTCCTTCTTTTTGTTGGCGAAGATGTGTCATATATACTTCTTTGGTGGCGATGGTGTAATCGTGTTTGAACGCTTTATCTTTGCTCATCTCAAGGCCTAATTGTGACATATCGGACAATAAATCATCAATCTCATCGGGCGTCATCTCTGACCATTTAGGTTGGCAGATGTCTAACAGTAATTTAGCCGGATCGTTATATTGTTGGTAGCTCATAATCGTTCTCCTTTATGCCGTATGCACGTCTTTGCCGCGAGAGGTGTGTTCAACCATGGCGTAGCTTTCAGCCAGTTTGGTGGCGGTCTTTAAGCTGTCGGTTCTGTTGATATAACTGATGCGTTTGGCAATGTCTTTGACATCCGGTTTTTCTAAACGTTTTTGCAGGTCCTCGGCAGTGCTGAATTTTTCTGTCGGTAATTTCAAAGCGGCGCGTTGTTCGCTTAAAATTGATAAAGCCAATACGGTTTTGGGTTTGGCGTCTATAATTGCGGCAATTTCGCGATTACGCTCTGTGAGAACGGACGGGGCTTCTTTACTTTTCGGATGAATATATCCCGATGTTAAACCGGTGGCGGCGTATTTGATATTGGCATCGGCACGCATATCGCCCAGCATTTGCTGAATCTCTGGCGATAAATCCATGATGATGTTTAAGGTATCCATACGGGAAGAATTTGTTTTTTGAATTTCCTCAATATCTTTTACTGATTCCAGAGGCTTTTCATTTCCGACCAGAGCATTAACATTTTGATAAAGAGGATTTTCGTAAGCGGCCATGATTTTTTCTACGTCTTCGCTCATTATAAATGATTGGAATTCTTGATCTTTTTTGACTAGGATGTCAGTGTAAATGGTCAACATGTCGGAAGCGGAGGTTAAAACATCAGGATATTTCAGAGGGGAGTCTTTGTGTATGGTTGAGTCTTCTTTATGTTTTTTGTTCATGCCGGTTGGGGATACGTCATATGAAAATTCGGTTTTCATTTTCTCTTGCATGGCGCAGAGACGGAGAAAAAATACTTCGGCGTTGGCAACTTTGATTTGGGTAAACAAAGATTCGTCTTTTTCAATTTCCGGATAGTGTTTCTTATATATCTCTTTTAATGTTTTGTCCATCAAAGCTTGTTCTTCGTCTGAGGCGGTGTCGTATTTTTCATCCTTGATGTTTTTTTTCATTTCATTAAATTTTTCGAGACTGTATCCGCTATCTTTTACTTGCTCATCAGCCATGGGAATTCTCCTTAAAAGCCTTAGATTTATCTCATTCTATCATATTTTTTAGCGGCTTGCAAGTTAAAAAATGATGAATCTGATTTAAAAGGGCTTGACAATAGAATTTAAATGCTTTATCAAGGTTGCAAGCTGTCCAAGACCGCAGGTGGTTTTGATAAAAGTTGGCTGAGTAGCGAGAGTGGGTTTTAGGACTCATTGTAGCGAGAGTGGGTTTTAGGATTCATTTCAATGTTTTAGATGTCAAAGTTTTGTCATTACCTTAATTTCCGGCGCAGACGGAGTAAAAATTTTTTAAGAGTAGGGTGCGTATGGTACCGATGGTGCGTTAAGATAGCACCGATGTGTGTCAATAAAGCTCTGATGGTGCATCAAGCATCGGTTTCTCTTGAAAGATTTTAATGCGCATCTCGTGCATTGTTTTTTCTCCCTCCGGACAGATTTGGTGCTGCCGGTTTTTTATTTTAAATTAAATCTAAAAGCAGGCAGTTGGTTTAACCGTTTTGTATCGCGGCGCGTGACTTTTATAGTTTGCTTTTTATGGTGGGCTTTTGCGAAGTTTGAACGCTTTGATATGAAACCTTAAATTTGGAGAAACGTGAAGTGAATCGCGAAGAAAAAGCAGAACTCCTTAACGAGATGAACGCTATTGTAGCGGCTTCCGGCTCAGTTGTTATTTCCCATTATCGCGGCTTAACCGTTGCTGAAATGGAAGAATTGAGAAAGAAAGCTCGTGAATATGGCGCAAAGTTAAGAGTTACAAAAAACCGCATCACTCGTTTGGCTCTTAAAGGCACCAGTTTTGAAGGTTTAGATGAACTCTTCAAAGGTCCGACCATCATGGCTTATGCCGAAGACCCGATCTCTGCTTGCAAATTGTGCGTTGAATACGCTAAAGCAAACGAGAAATTCGTGGTTGTCGGCGGCGCTTTGACAACCGGTGTGCTCACACAGGCTGAAATTGAAAGATTGGCAACGATCCCGTCTATGGACGAACTCAGAGCCAAGATTATCGGTTTGTTGCAGGCTCCGGGGGCGGCGTTGGCTCGTGTTACCAAAGCTTACAGCGAAAAGGCTGCTGCTTAATTTTAAGAGCTTATCTGATTTGGCGCGTGGTATTATTTTGGGGCAGTTGTATGAAGGGCCTGGGCTACAGAATATAATTGTCGCGTATAATACAAAAAACAGAGTCAAATCAATGAGTGAAATAACAATTTTAATAAACAAGTTTAAATTTTATTTGGAGAAAAATAATGGCCGATTTAGCCAAGTTAGTTGAGGAATTATCAGCTTTGACAGTTATGGAAGCTGCTGATTTATCTAAAATGTTAGAAGAAAAATGGGGCGTTTCCGCTGCTGCTGCAGTTGCTGCTCCTGTTGCCGGTGCCGCTGGTGCTGCTGCCGGTGAAGAAAAGACCGAATTTGACGTTATCCTCGTTGAAGCTGGTGCAAACAAAATCAATGTTATTAAAGAAATCCGTGGTATTACCGCTTTAGGTTTGAAGGAAGCTAAAGATTTGGTTGACGGTGCTCCGAAGACTGTTAAGGAAGGCGCTCCTAAGGCTGAAGCCGAAGAGATTAAGGCTAAGTTAGAAGCTGCCGGCGCAAAAGTCGAATTGAAGTAGTTGGGGGATTTGTATAGCACCGGTCATGATTGTTGATTTGCTCCCTTATGTGCTCATTATGCACACCGCGGTCGCAAATCAACTTCCAGCACCGGTACTATCCAAACCCATTGCAAAAGACCGCCTAGAAATAGGCGGTCTTTTAAGTTTAAATTTTTTTTTGAGGGAGCCATAAGGCAGGGTATTTTATCCCACCCATTGCAAAAGCGTTCTCAGATGAGAACGCTTTTCGGTTTTAAATGTGGGGGGCGCGCTAAAGTTATCCATAACCGCGCGGAGCAACTTGATAGCTCATGCGCGGGTTGTGGGTAACTTTTGAAAATATAGTTTTCACCCTCTCTGTCACCTCCGGTGACATTCTTGCTCCGTAAGGCTCGCGTTTCACGCTTGCCAACTACGTTTCGGATGTTTTAGTTGTCACCCTCTCTGTCGCTTTCAGCGACATCTCCCCCGTCAAGGGGGAGAAATAGCTTTCGGTAAAAACTGTCCATCGGACAGTTTTTATCCTGCAAGTCCCCCGTCAAGGGGGAGATGGGTTCACCCCCACCTTACTTGCTCCGTAAGGCTCGCGTTTCACGCTTGCCAACTACGCTTCGGATGTTTTAGTTTTCACCCTCTCTGTCGCTTTCAGCGACATCTCCCCCGTCAAGGGGGAGAAATAGCTTTTGGTAAAAACTGTCCACCGGACAGTTTTTATCCTGCAAGCCCCCGTCAAGGGGGAGATAGGATTCCGCTTAAATAGGCGATGACGTTTAAAATTTATCCATCAATCGTGGGCCGTTTTAGCACCGGTGGAATTATGGGGATTTTACTTTCTCAAATTGATGGCTTGGTAAAAAGCATGATAATTTGTTTTTTTAGCCTGTGCAGTGGGTTGCATTTTTTCTATGGTTTGCAAAACAGATTCCCAATCCTTACTTAGGCTTTCGGCGGCTCTGCCGGTGGCATAAGTTTGCGGGGTCACATAAGATGATGCCATGTTGTCTAAGGTTGATTTGGTTGATTTTATGTAATCTTTCAGCGTTTTGCCTTGGCTGTCTTTTAGGGTTAAATCTACGTTTCCGGTGGCTAACGACATCTTGACAATCTCACAGGCTCGCCCTTGTTCCATAATAGAGCTGTTGTTATCTATGGTTGCCATAAGAACGGTTTTTCCGGTATTCGGATCTTGATAATTGATGTTACCGCTGTCTGCCAGTGCTTGCTCATAAGCTTTGATATCGCCCATGATGGCTGCTTCCATCAGTCGTTCATTTGGTGTTTTTTCAACATGAACAGTCTTTTCTACCGGCGTTTCATCCGGTAAAGCTATCTTTGCTACAACAGCTGCACCTAATGTGGTGGCAGTTATCAATGCTGCTTCTTTTAGTTCTTTCATGGCGACCTCTCTTATGTTCGTTACGTCTTAAAAGTATCAGAAAAAGCGCCCTTTGTCAATGATTTTACATAAGGGATTAGGGAACTCATAATTTTTTAAACATTTGGGCTTATATTCTTCTTTAAGGAGAAATGTGATGAATAATGATTTGGTTTTGATTGATGAGCCGCATTTTATTATTGATATGATGTATGCCAGAACTAATAATATGGTGGGGCAGGCGGTTTATCAAGACATTGGTTTCGGAAATAAAGCGTATCTTGTAAAAGCTGCGGCAGAAAAACTTTTCTCACTTATTCCGTTGCTTGAAAAACATCAGTATAAAATGCGAATTTGTGATGCGTATCGTCCGCCTAAAGCGCATAACAGGTTGCTAGAGATTATTCCCATAGAGGGCTTTTTTGCCAAAGATTATCAAAAATCCAACCATTGTCACGGCACGGCGGTTGATGTATGTTTGACCGACCTTGAGGGCAATAACCTTTTATATCCGACCGAGATTGACGCATATGAAAAGCGGTATCAGGAACAAGTGCTCAATGGGGAATTCGGCGCTTTTCATAAGCACCTCATCAAGGCACGGCATGATTATCAAGGGGCTCCGTCTGAGGCAATTCAAAACCGTGAATTTTTAAAAGAGCTGATGGAAAGCCACGGATTTGAATCGATCCCCCACGAGTGGTGGCATTATAATCTTGAGGGATTTGAAAACTATCCGGTTATTCACGGACAAAAATAAAAAGCGTCTCCTTTCGGGGACGCTTTTGATACTTAAGAGAAATTTTGGCGCTGATAGAGGCGTGCTTTCTCTGCGAGCCAGTCATACACACGCTTGTGGACTTTGTCGCCCTTGACGGCGAAGTCTTCTGGGTGCCACTGCACGCCAAGGAGATTGTCTTTGACGCTTCCCCACATCTCCGGAACGCCGCCGGGGGCGGTAGCATAGAGGTCTAATGCCGCAAAATCCCGCACTGCCTCGCTGTGGCGCGAATTGGTTACGAGGCTGGTTACGCCCAAGATGATTTTCATCATCACCACGTTGATGGCGTGGATCTCGTGGGCAAGAGGCTCTTTGGTCTTGTGGGGTTGCGGAGCTTTGAACTCCTTAACCAGATGACCGCCGAGCTCGGCTGCCATGACCTGTGCGCCGGCGCAGATACCCAAGACGGGTATTTCCATGTGGAGTGCCGTGTAGAACGTGTAGGCGTAGGCTTTAGACCTGTCATTCGGGTATTCCGAGCGGTCAAGCGAGCTGTCATCGCTGTAATACCACGCCGGAGATTCAAACGATCCGCCGGGGAGGATTAAGCCGGAACATTCCCCAATCTGCTCAATGGCGTTGAAGTAGTCCAGTCCCACAGGCTCCATGTTAGCGGCCACAATAGCATAGGCATAATTGAAGTCCATGGTAGAGCAATCTTTTTCGCGACCTAAGAGGAAACCGACCTTCGGTGCACCGAGAGGAGGGCGAATACCCAAAACTTCATAACACTCATCACCGAATTTGATAGTTGGGATATACTTCCCGCGGCAGTCGGTGAGCTCGCTGTCCGCAATGCCGAATGCGTTATACGCCGGCATAAAAGAGAGTTTCTTCTCCATACTTAATAAAAATTAATTTGACCTAAATATATTTGTTTGAGGGGCACTTTACCATAGAATTGAAAATTTGTCAAACTGATTTTTTTGTCAAATTATCAAACCTCTGTGGGGGAGGGCTTTACGGTGATGGTGACAGGTTGAGGTTTAATTTGAAGATCCCTGACCTCGGCACGATGTGCCTCGGGGGATGACGGTTAGGGGAGTGCTCTGTGGAATGGTGGGGATTTGTCACCCCCACCTTACTTGCTCCGTAAGGCTCGCGCTTTATGCGCTTGCCAACTATGCTTCGGATGTTTTAGTTGTCACCCTCTCTGTCGCTTTCAGCGACATCTCCCCCGTCAAGGGGGAGAAATAGCTTACGGTAAAAACTGTCCACCGGACAGTTTTTATCCTGCAAGCCCCCGTCAAGGGGGAGGAGATTTTTAAAGTGATAACCTCTTAAGGGGGAGGAGATTTTTAGAGCGATGTCTCTCTTAAGGGGAATATTTTATGTTGTTTTTTCTCGGGTGGTAGAGAAAACGGCTTGACAAGAGATAGGTTTTGTGGTGTAATAGTCAAGATTTATGACATTATTTTAACAATTTAATTTTTATCGCGTATGATTATGAAATTGGACGCGGAGCAGACCTTTGATTACAGAGGGGCTTCGGTAACGGAAATCGCTGGCTATGAAAATGGCAGTTTCTCACTTACAACCAAAGACAGCGAGGGAAACCTTGTGCGCTACGGATTAGATAGTCGTGGTGAGGTTATGCATGAATTTCAGGGGAAGCAAGCTCTTGGAGTGATTATACTGACTGACGGCTATTATCTCTTTGTTAAGCAGAGCTCAACTCATCGTGTGCTGGTTGCAACTCTTTATGATGAAGGCGGGCACGTGGTGCTTGACGGTATTTATGGGTTTAAGGTGTTTACTAATGGTTGGTATGTCTTATGCTTTGGTGCCGCAAGAGCGTTATTTAATGACAGACATCAGAAGGTTGCTGAATGGTTCGGCAGGTGCTTTGCTTTTGGTGACGGTTACTATGCCACGCAGAGTGACTGGCTCATTACCTCATTGGAGCGCTCATGGCAACTGTTTAAGTATGAAAAGCAGTTGGATCCGCTGTTTAATGTGGAGGCGTTTGTGGGGACTTCTTGTCTTTTGGTTAGAAATCGGGAAAGGAAAGTTCTGCTGACGGATTTGAACGGCAAAGAACTTTGTCGGATTCCGGTGGTAAAGCACAAAAAACTGTTGAACAATCGGTTTGTGCTGACAATGGAAGACGGCTCACAGCGTTTGTATCTTCCGGACGGAAAAACTTTGAGTATGGCAGTGAAAGATGCTATGCTTTTAGCGGACGGGCACTTTGTTATCAAAGACAGACATCTGGTAACAGGGCTTTACGGATGTGACGGTATTGTGGAAAAGAATATACCGGTGCCGACGAAGGTTTATGATTTCTCTCTCTATTATTACATGCTGAAGTGGTTTGACAAGAGTGTGCTCTATGACTGTAATGGGCAGAACCTCGGTGAGGGGTATCGTGTTATCCAAGCTTCAGAGAACTTCTTGCTGACCGAGCGCGCCGGAAGGGTGTGTTTGTTTAACCAATTCGGGTGTGCACTCGTGTGTGATAAATAAGTATTTTAAGTTAAAAGGGCAGGCTTTCCGAAAGGATAGCCTGTTTTTTGTTTGTGTATTTGTCACCCTCTCTGTCGGCTCTGCCGACATCTCCCCCGTCTCGCTACGCTAGGGGGAGAACGGTTTTTGTCAAAAAATGGTTGCAAGAGGGTAAAATTTGTGGTATTATTTATCTAATCACATAAGAGTTAGGTTAATTAGTAGGCAACATTAAGTTTTTTCATTTTTTGCTTGTTATCTGAGATAGCAGGTTAAAGTTTGAATTGTTTTAATGAAGCGTTACGAACGGCTGAAACTATAAGGTGAGTAACATTTATTAACTTAATTATAAAAAAAATGAAAAAAGAATTTATTTTAAAGGTAATGGCAATCGCATGCGCTTGCCTAGCTAGTGTTATCTTTGTGTTGGATTGTATTACGCCTATGCCGGGGTATCATCCGGATGGTATTCTCTATGCGCAGTGGATGGTGGGCCTTGGATTCAGTCTTGCCATTCTGAGCATGACGGCTCTGGTGTGGCTGAGGCAGAAGCACAGTCACTTCGTGTTGGATGACTTGGCGTTCTGCAGTTCGATAGTTGTCGGACTGGCCGGTGCTCTGGGACTGTTAGTTCTTCTGTTGGGCGTCTGTGGCGTGGAGATACCAGAGCAGATGATTACCGCTATCAAGTTCCCGACTTTGGGCATGATGGCACTAGGTTTCATCGGGCTGGCGCTGTTCTTTGCTTTACAGTGCGTGAGCGCTGTTAGTTGCAAAAACTGGTGGGCAGTTGTTCAGACAACCTGTCTCTCGCTCACGATGGTCACAATCGTCGTTGGTGTTGGGCGAATTTGCCTCTTTCCGACTTCGCTGGCCGCTCGTGAAGTCTTTTATGGGATGTCACTAGTCTGTCTGGCTCTCTATGCCGTTTCTGTCTTCTTTGAGAGGCGGAAATATGACAAGTGAACATCTTAGCCTTAACGGAAAAAATGAAGTGGGTGCCTTTACAGGTGCTCACTTTTTTGTGGCTATTTTTCAGTCGCCGCTGTGCGCTCTCTTATTAATGCTAATTGTTCTTCTTTGGTTAAATCACGAATCTTGCTATCGTCTTCATCGTAAATGGCAACCGGTCTCCAATGTTCGCCGTTGTTAAACAGCTCATTCATACACTCGGTTTCCATATCATCTTTTTTCATTGTTTATTGCCTTATTTGATTCTTAAAAAAAAGTGGTGCCGTTTAGTGGACTTGAACCACCGACCCACGCATTACGAATGCGTTGCTCTACCAACTGAGCTAAAACGGCAACGAAAAGATATATAGCTTATGATTTTTTTTAATGCAAGTATTTTTTATGTGAGGTGTAAAACCAATATGATTTTTTTATCTAAAAATACCTAAAGAAGTGAATATTGATGGGGTATTACTTTCACTTAAGTTATAGGTCTTACCGCCAAATTCAAATTCGGTTATTGCTTTTGAACGCATAAAAGTATCCATATCTTTGATGTTTAAGTCTTCATCTAATATCCCGTTTTCACGCAGAGCTGATAATTTAAGTCCTAATGGGACACCCTCTATATCTATAAATTTTTGGGCTTGTTCTTTTTTTATTCTGCCGGAGGCAACACCCTCTATATTATCGGCATTTTCTATAAACCCGAGAACTAAACGGAAATCTTTGCATTTTTCAGCAAACATCATACCGATATGGAACAGTGCCGATGGTAATTCTTCTTTCATTTGTTGCTTTTGTTTGGGTAAAAAACGGTGGTTTAGGCGCTCCAGTTGTTCTTTTGTCGGCGGTGAGGAAAAGTCATAGCTTTCTTTTAAATTAAATTTTTTTATAGTTTCCTTTGCCATTTGTTCTAATATTTCATCGGGAAATATCGCTGCGTCTTTGTAGCGTGATTGCTGTTCAGGTGAAGCCGTGATACGTTTTGCTTCCTTTATAATCGGTGTGGCAAAATCTTCTAAGGCATCTTTATACTCCGGATACATACCAATAATGTAATCGCCACTGTAATTAATTTTACTGATAAAAGAGACTGGCGTATAAGAATTTATCAGCGATAGAGTGCGTTGAAAATCTTTGCTATCTCCCCTTTTGCATTTGTAACAGGCATTGCTGTATATATACAAAATATGCTCGGTTTTGCTTAAAAATGGTTTTTCGCTCATTTTATTATCCCCCTTTGATATGAAAAAATGATAACATATCTTTAAAATAGCGTCAATATTTTTATACTTAATGTTTCTTGACAGATTAAATGTTGTGCGTTAGTTTTCCTTTAATTTTTAAGGATTTTTTTCATGCCGTGTTATCGTTTAAATAATATCAAAATGCCCTTGACTGCTGATGAAAAAGCAGTGCTTTCTTTGGTGCGTGAAAAGTTTTCGGATATATCTTTGGAAAATTTGCGGCTGGTTAAAAAGTCTTTAGATGCTCGTCATAAAGATAATCTCTTTTTTGTGTATGCGGTGGAGTTTGATTGCGCTCAAAATCTCCCCGAAAGTGCAGATTTGATACTTCTTCAAGCGGATGAAAAACTTGATTTTAAGCGCTTAAATGTTTGTTTTAAATCTCAACCGGTTGTTATCGGCGCCGGTCCTGCCGGTATGATGACGGCGCTCTGTTTGGCTGAAGCCGGTGCCAAGCCGATTGTGATAGAACGCGGTGCGCCGGTTAAAGAACGCAAACTCGCGGTTGAAAAATTTTGGCAGTCAGGTGAACTTTCGGAAACAACTAATGTTCAATTCGGCGAGGGTGGTGCCGGAACATTTTCTGACGGTAAACTTATGACCGGAATTAAAAAAGATAAATATACTGCCAAAGTGATGAACGAATTTGTGAATGCCGGTGCGCCTAAGGAAATTCTTTATCTTGCTAAACCGCATATCGGAACGGATAACCTCTTAACCATGACCGAAAATTTGCGGCAAAAAATCATAGCGCTTGGCGGAGAATATCGGTTTTATGAAAAGTTTGTCGGGATTAAACAACAAAACGGTCAATTACAGGCGGTTATTATTGAGCGGCTTGACGGCACACGTTATGAGCTAATAACAGATGCGCTTATTTTAGCGCTCGGACATTCGGCGCGTGACACGTTTAAGATGCTTTATGAGGCGGGCGTTGATATGGCACAAAAGCCGTTTGCGGTGGGGGTCAGAATTGAGCATTTGCAATCTGATATTAATTTGGCGCAATATGGGAAGAAGTATGCTCACTCGCCTTATCTCGGTGCGGCAGACTATAAACTCGCTGTGCATTTGCCGGATAATCGGAATTTATATACGTTTTGTATGTGTCCGGGAGGCGTTGTGGTGGCGGCGACCAGTATTACCGGACATGTGGTGACAAACGGCATGAGCTATTTTAAACGGGATAAAGAAAATGCCAATGCGGCGTTGCTCATCAATGTTGATGAAAAGGATTTCGGCTCTGCGCATCCGTTAGCGGGAATAGAATATCAGGAAACGCTAGAGAAAAAGGCGTTTGAATTAGGCGGGTCTGATTACAGTGCGCCGGTTCAGACACTCGGGGATTTGTTAAACGGGGTTAAAACCACCCGACTCGGCAAGGTTAAGCCCAGTTATAAGCCGTCGGTTAAAGGGGCGGATTTTAGGGAACTGTTTTCAAAGAGGATTATTGATACACTCAAAGAGGGTGTCTTAGAAATGGGGAAGAAGCTTAAAGGTTTTGATGATAAGGAGGCGGTGTTGACTGCGGTGGAAAGTAGGTCTTCCTCGCCGGTCAGGATTATCCGTGATGCGGATTTTAGCGCCAATATCAAAGGGATTTACCCAATCGGTGAAGGAGCAGGGTATGCCGGAGGGATTACCTCGGCGGCTGCAGACGGGGTTAAATGTGCGGCAAAGATTTTAGGAATGCAATAAAGTAATTTGAAGATCCCTGACCTCGGCACGGTGTGCCTCGGGGGATGACGGTTAGGGGAGTGCTCTGTAGAATGGTGGGGATTTGTCACCCCCACTGTCAGCTCCGCTGACATTCTTGCTCCGTAAGGCTCGCGCTTTATGCGCTTGCCAACTACGCTTCGGATGTTTTAGTTGTCACCCTCTCTGTCGCTTTCAGCGACATCTCCCCCGTCAAGGGGGAGAAATAGCTTTTGGTAAAAACTGTCCACCGGACAGTTTTTATCCTGCAAGCCCCCATTAAAGATGAGGAAAATGGAAAATTTAAAATAAAAAAGGAGGGGTTTCCCCCTCGCTTTACTTTAGGCCGATTGCAGCGGTTTGCCGGACAGCTTTGAGTTCTTCTTTTTCTCCGTCGTAAACCTCGTAGTAGAGATTTACGCCACCGTTGGTGCGGATGATGTAGGCTTCCGTGTAATCACCATAACGGACAGGGAGTGAGCCCAGACAATCATTATCGGCGAAGCCGATACTAAAGTTGTCTTTGTTGCCGTTCTTCAGCAGGCTTGTAAAAGCAATGCTGTCAATCTCTGAAGCAAACACAGCAGAGGCAAGGCGTTCCTGCAGAAGCTTTACTTCATTGGCGGTCAACTCTGCGTGGGGCGGGCGAATAGCCACTTTAGCCGACGCGGAACGAGCGCGGTCACCATCTTCGCTTTCTATCTCATAGAGGATGGCGAAGCCATTGTTTTCTCTGACGAGGTAGGCATCGATATTGGTGTCTTCGCAGAGGCCGAATGCTCCATTCTCGGCGACACCGAAGGAAACCATCCGGTTGCCGTTGTGAAGCAACTGCAAGAAGAGGTCGGCCTCGGCAGGGCGGAGGTGAAGTGCCTCGGGGGCGCTGCTGTTGATTACGCGCTCTAATGCCTGAGTTTCCTCGGCGGTAATCTTGGCGGGCTCAAGTGAAAACGATGACATCGTCTGAGCCGTGACGACGCTTGCGACCATGCTAACCAGCACAGAAGCAAGATTTCTCATAATTGTATTCATATATATAAGGATTATGAGTGTAATATATCACTTTTTTTAAGTAAGTGCAAGTGTTTTTTTAGAAAGAAATTAATGTGCCGCGCAAAAATTTTTTGTTTAACCAAAAAATTTTTATGGCTTAAAGCGCGGCACGGTGCGACTTCGTCGCCGACTGCGCGTCGGGCGCCGCTCTGTCTTGCTCCGTAAGGCGTACATTTTTCAAATGCTTGCCAACTGCGCTTCGGTCAAGTTGTTGTAACATTTGCGCTCTTGCCGCTCACGCGGAGGCGCAAATTAACAACAGCTGATAACTTATGGAAAAAACAATTCACCGGATTGTTTTTTCTCATAAGTTCGCGGTGGCTGTGGCAGCGCCACCTGCATATTTTTTGTTCAAATTTCGCTCAAACCTCTTGCGGTTTTTGCTTAAAATCCCTAAATATCTTGCAGACGAATTTAATCATGGTTTTTTGTTATGAGTACAACGGAAGATTATTACACAATCTTGGGCGTTTCTAAAACCGCCTCTCAAGATGAAATAAAAAAGAATTATCGCAAACTCGCGATGCAATATCACCCCGACCGCAATCCGGGCGATAAAGATGCTGAAGCAAAGTTTAAAGATATTAACGAAGCCTACGAAGTCTTAAAAGATGAACAAAAACGTGCCGCCTATGACCGCTATGGTCACCAAGCTTTTGCTAACGGTATGGGGGGCGCCGGTGCAAACCCGTTTGACGGTTTTGATTTTACCGGTTCCGGTTTTGCTGATGTGTTCTCGGATATTTTCTCGGAATTTACCGGACAAGGTCGCTCCTCTCGCAAGCGCTCTTATGCCGAACGTGGTGATGATGTTCGTTATGATATTACCCTCACTCTTGAAGAGGCGTTTGCCGGTTTAGAAAAAGAAATTTCCATTACTACCTCTAAAGCTTGTGAAACTTGTCACGGGCATGGCACGGCTGACGGCAAAGAACCGCCCGTTTGCCAAACTTGTAACGGAACAGGTAAAATCCGCACCCAACAAGGTGGTTTCTTTGTTTTTGAAACGACTTGTCCGCAATGCCGCGGCACCGGTCATGTCGTTTTGGAAAAATGTAAAGAATGTAAAGGTACCGGAAAAGAAAAAATTGATAAGTCTTTGAAAATAAAAATTCCTGCCGGTATTGAAAACGGCACACGGATGCGTGTGGCAGGCGAGGGAGAAGTCGGTAAAAACGGCGGATCGAAAGGCGATTTGTATGTCTTTATCTCGGTTAAGCATCATGATACGTTTGAGCGCGACGGGGCGGATTTGTTTTATGAACAACCGATCTCTATGGCCAAAGCGGCTTTGGGCGGTTCGTTTAAGCTCAAAGCCATTGACGGTGAAGAGCTTGATGTGGACATCAAAGCCGGCACGCAACCGTTTGATAAAATCCGCTTAAAAGGTAAAGGTATGCGCTATATGAATTCCGATAAGCGCGGCGACTTATATATTCAATTTAAGGTCGTTATCCCCACCAAGTTGACCTCGGAACAAAAAGAGTGTTTGAAGAAGTTTGAAGAGGTGTCGTCGGATGAAGAAAAAAGCTTCTGGTCCAAATTCCTAGGGTAAAATTTTGTGCCGAGCATAATTTTTTTGCTTCTCAAAAAAATTATTTTAAAGTTTGCTCGGCATAAACAGCCTCTCGGCTGTCGCCTATGCGGCGGGCACCACTCACGCCGTGGGGGCGGGGTGCTTGCACCCTATAAATATTTTTTAAGCTCGGTGTAGTAAATCTCTTTTGGCGTTTGGCGAGATTTGATTGTTTCTAAAACAAAGTAGGGGATGTTTAAGTTCTTATTATTGCCGGTGCCGAGTTTGTTTTCGGGATGTGCCGTGCCACCGTGAAAATCCGAACCGCCGGCCGTTATCATCCTTAAATCTTTAATGATGCTTAAATACTCTTTTCTGTTTTCTAAACTGTGTGAGGAGTGTAAAACCTCAATGCCGTCTAGGCCGTAGCCTTTAAGCTCTTTAACAAGGTTATACAATTTATCCCCCGTATGCTTGGTGTGTATCGGGTGCGCCAATATCGCCGTGGCGTGGTTTTCTTTGATGAAATTTATAATCTCTTTTACCGGTGTTTTTTTATTTTCTATCTCACATATTCCGCCTTTAACAAAAATTTTTTGATACGCTTCATCTGCGGTTTTGATATAGCCTTTTCTTAACAATACATCAACAAAATGCGGTCGCCTGATTTGGGTTCTTAAGTTTCCTTTGGCATCATGTGCGACTTCTTCATAGCTAATCTCAAAACCGGCTTTTTGTAAAATCTCTACCCGCTGATAGGCAAGCGAATAACGACGCTCTAACTCTTCTTGTTGGTATTGTTTAAAGGCCTTAAGGGAGGCTTGGGGAATATCTATGGCGAGGATTTCCATATCGGTGTCGGGATAGTCTACCGTTAATTCTGCGCCGTTTATCACTTCTGTTTTGCTTTTTTTTGCGGCGGCATGCAACTCTTCTAACCCTGATACGGCGTCATGGTCGGTTAATGCCAATGCCTCAAGTCCTATTGTTTCAGCCAGTTTTAATAATTCCGCAGGCGTATGAAATCCATCCGAATGGGTGGAATGGGTGTGTAAGTCTATCATTTTCTTAAAATTCCAAAGTCAGTATATTTGCCATGATATTGGCACTGTGGGCATTGCCTGATGCCTGACAGCCGCCAAGCGCTAACATAATGCTCAATATAACAACAAATCTCATATACGCTTCTCTTATATACGGTAAAATTTAATAATCTTGTGTATAACAACATATTAATCGTAAATATTTGTTTAATAATTTTTTGACATTCGTTAAAAGGTTCATAATAGGTGACTTTTTTATGGAAAGTGTTTTTTATGATTAGAACTTTATTGTGCGCCGTGCTCGTTTTGTTTTCTTTTTGTTCAACGGCAAATGCCGGTATCAGCGAATCTTGGGAAAAAGTTAAGACCGGTATCAGCGAATATTGGGAAGGCCTAAAGGCTGATGTTAAATCTACATGGAACGACGGGCGCATAAGCGCATATATTCCGGTTTATGCTTGGCATAACCGCTTAACATATGATCGAAGGCATATTGATAAATACAATGAGCATCCGTGGGGCTTTGGTGTCGGGCTATCTCGTGATGAAGGTGATGAGTGGCACGGGCTTTATGCCATGGGCTTTAAGGACTCTAATGATTATTTGGAAACGTTTTTCGGCTATGGCTATATGAAAAACTTTTCGCTTGATTGCTATGATAAGTGGCGTGTCGGTATCGGCTATACTTTAGGTATTACGCAACGTCATGAATACAGTTATATTCCGGTGCCGGTGCCGTTGCCGATTGCCAGTATCAGTTATGAAAAATTCTCTATCAATGCCGCCTATGTTCCGGGGGTCAAAAATGATGGGAATGTGTTGTTTACGTGGGTTCGTTTTGATTTTTAATAGGGGCGTGCTAAATCATGGTCAAATCGCCGTGAGGAAGCCACTCTTCGGCGCGTTACGTAGGTCTAACTACGCTCGTGCGCCTCGGTGGGCTCACGACGATAGCACCATAATTTATCCCACCCATTGCTGGATTAATTGAATAGTTTTTACGGTGTCAAAACAAAATTTGTGCGCGCCGCACCTGCATCACTTTAAATTTACATAATACACTTGATTTTTGTCAAAAATAGTGGTATAGTCGCGATAAATTTATGTATTACTTAAAAATTAGTGGGTATGAAAAAAATTGATTTAGGGCAGTTGTTGTGGCAACTCACCATGGCCACACAAGACATTGAGAGATTGAGCGTTGAAGAACTGTTTGAGGCTTATAAGCAGGCGTATGCAGCACATCATTATTCTTTGGAAGACGGTGTTTCGGAAACGGAGCGTCGGTGGGCGTTAAAGCTCTTTGAAGACATTGAATTTGAGATGAAACGGCGGCATCTGACGATTATCGCAGCTTTCGTTTCCATGGATCCGGAAGGGCATTTCATCTGCGGTCGCGAGGATTTGAAAAAAATCTTCACCGGAATGTCGTTTGACGAAATGGTAGAGCTTGGCGATGAAATGCTAAGCGATTGTGAAAATGAGGCACAGCGCAACGCTATTATTGAGTTGGAACGCGAAGTTGCCGTGATGGTAAACTAGTTGTTGTTTCAAGAAAACAAGAGGGCTTACGGAGAAATCCGCAGGCCTTTTTTGTGTGTATTTTAAGGTACTTCAGGTGATTTACAAAAAAATTGAAAAAAAATACTTTACAAAATAAAAAACTTGTTTTATTAACTAATCTCGTCATGCACTCGTAGCTCAACTGGATAGAGCATCTGACTACGGATCAGAAGGTTGTGAGTTCGAACCCCGCCGAGTGCACCAATAAGGGCTCCCGAAAGGGGGCTTTTTTTGTGGGGAAACGAGAGAGTATGTTTGTGCGGGGTGAGAACTCACAACAGTGAGTTCGACTACCAGCGAAAGGCGGGCGAGAGAACGCCGGTCGGCTGAAAGCCGATGAGCGCCTGTGCGATTGAGCGAAGCGAAAATCAACCCCGCCGAGTGCACCAATAAGGGCTCCCGAAAGGGGGCTTTTTTTTGTGTTAGACTTGCTCCGTAAGGCTCGCGTTTTTGTAAACGCTTGCCAACTACGCTTCGGATGTTTTAGTTGTCACCCTCTCTGTCGCTTTCAGCAACATCTCCCCCGTCAAGGGGGAGAAATAGCTTTCGGTAAAAACTGTCCACCGGACAGTTTTTATCCTGCAAGCCCCCGCCGAGTGCACCAATAAGGGCTCCCGAAAGGGAGCTTTTTTTGTGTTAGACTTGCTCCGTAAGGCTCGCGTTTTTGCAAACGCTTGCCAACTACGCTTCGGATGTTTTAGTTGTCACCCTCTCTGTCACCTCCGGTGACATCTCTTGCTTCGTAAAACTTGCGCATATTGCGCTCGTTAACTTCGCTACGGACAAGAAGTTGTAACGTTTGCTTTTCTACTTTCAGCGGAAAAGCAAACTAACAACATCTATAGCTTTCGGTAAAAAACGTTCCCCAAACGTTTTTTATCCTGCAAGCCCCGTCAAAGGGGAGAAATAGCTTTTAAGTAAAAACTGTCCACCGGACAGTTTTTATCCTGCAAGCCCCCGCCGAGTGCACCACTATAAGTTTCAAGGCTTTGAGAGAAATCTCAGAGCCTTTAATTTTATCTAAAATTTGCCGTTTTTTTTAAATTTGTCCCACTTTATAATCTTTATGCAACTATTCTTTGCTCCTACTTTTGACGTAGAGCCCGAAAAGATTAATTTGAAGATCCCTGATTTCGCTCGTGCCTCGCTCAAGGGATGACGGTTTACTTTCACCCCCACCTTAATCCTCCCCCCTCAAGGGGGAGGAGACTTTAGAGTGCAAGTCACCCCTCTCAAGGGGGAGATAGGGGAAAATTGTTTGTTTGGCAGATGATTGATGAGGGGGGGGCTTTGCAGATCGGTGCTACTAGAGGATATTTTATTTTTTTGACAAATTTTTAAAAATAATGCTTGACATTTGTCTAAAATTTGTTATTCTGACTCTCATTTAGAGATAGATGTCCTAGGTATTTGCTTTTAAATAGTATTTGCAGAGAGAACTTAGGAAACTCCTTTTAGTAAGGAGATCTAATAATGTCAAAAATCTTCATAGACAAAATTAAATTAAAACCAGCGTGTTCCGAATTTCGGAATGCCCCTTGCCGATTTTTGTTGTGCGAGGGGAAAAAATATGATAGAATCAATGTATATTTAGATTAATAATAGGAGAAGAAAATCATGGAAAAATTTATGTATATTAACCCGGCGATGAAACTTGTTAGAAAAGTTCAAGACGGTAATGGCGGAGAAATAGCTATTGAAACAAAAATCCGTGAGCAAGAAATTCAAAAATTGAAAGAGCTTAAAGAAAAAGGTGCAACCATTATCGGTTTGGAGATGACCGTTCCGGAATTAGCCGAGCTGTGCGATAAAAATATTGACCCGCAACATACCGATGGCAAAGCGGATGAATGCTGTGCCAAATTGGTTTCTAAGAGTGCAGAAGAGTTGTTAAGCGAGTATCGCGGCAAAGATGTGGTATTTGTAACGAATCGTGTTGACGTCGATTCTGTTGCAGCATATGTTTTGGCGGATAGATTCTTACAAGGCGAAAAGGTTGAATATACGCCGACGATTGCGGCAATTAACGCTCATGATGCCTTTCAAGGTGCAAAGTGGAGCGGTCCGAAACCGATTGAACAGGCATTTGATCCGGAAAGCAAAACCGGTGCTTTGGCGGCCTCTATTAAAGTGTTTATGGTAACACCTAAAAACATTGAAGATGTAAAGGGGTTTGTTGATACCGGTAATGTTGATAAAGCCGTTATGGATAGTTATCAAAAATCACAACAGGCGATTATTGCCAAAGTAAAATCCGGTGAAATTAAGGTAGATGTTATCGGGGGTATTGCGTATGTTCAAAGTTCAGATATTGCAGCGACGAATGTAGGGTATTCCAAGGCACCGGTGGTGGTTGCTGAAAATCCTGTTATGAGAGCTACAGTGGAAAGTATCAATCCTGAAGTTTTGAAAATGGCAAAGGATATGCCGTTGAGCGATGAAGAGAGAAAGTCTTTTGATACTTATGCAAAAATTGCTAAAGAAGCCAATGTTCCTGCAACAGTCAAAGAGACATATACTTATCGCAAGGTAAGTATTTGTCAACATGAAGCCGGTTATGTTGATTTAACAGCAGTTAAAACCGAATTAGCGGCAAAAGAGCAAGGTTGGGGCGGCAGTCCGACATTTATCGGTTCTCCGCAAGGACAGAACTGTAAAACAAGTATGTCTGATATTAAGAAAATTGTTTTTGCCTGTTTGACGCCGGATTATAAAGCCAAAGTTACTGCACGTGACGGAAAAGCCAACGGCGGTAAAGGCGAATAGGTCTTAAGTGATATAGGTGTCGGGTAATCCCCGACACCTAGGCTTACGTTTTTTAAGGTGGAGAAGAAAAATGGGTATCAGCGTTGATTTAGCCAAACGGTATAGAATTGAGAGCGAAAGTTATATCGATAATACCGGTAACGGTAGTTTTCATAATCACTATGAATATTATGACCGCTTAGTGCCGATAGAGCCTACAGAGGATGATGTTATATCTTATCAGGGAAAAAAAGTCTGTAAAGGGCACTTTTTAGGGCATCCGAATGATGATAAGTCTTTGTATTTGGTTAAGTCAGGTGCCAGAACAGGGCTTTATGAAGATGAACAATTGTTAATGGACGGAGATAATCTGTTTATCTACGGCGATTTGTGTGTGCAATTTGATGAAGGCACATATTATATTGTTGATTTGAAGGATAATTCGGAGATTTGCTCTGTTCAGGATGCATCGTTTGTCGGGTATGATATAGAGCATAAAACGTTTGCGTTCGGTGATAAAGTTTATACGCTTGAAGGTGATAAATTGAGCGAATATCACGGCGATGCCAAGATGCTTAAATTTGATTTGCCGGTTAATGAGATTAAAGCCGAGGCACATATTGAAAAAGGAGCTGTTTGTCAGACTAATCAATATGAGTCAATTGCACAACATAATTATACGGTCGGTGTGCAAAATTCTGATGGGCGATTATTGGTATTTGCACGGACATCTGAGGATAAAGAAGCGGATAAAAAATCTATTATCGATCTCTATATTAAAAAACTTGCCAATTATGAAGGAGATTCTGCAGAGAAAAAAGAAATTGATACGATAAAGCAGGTATATTCTATCCTTTATAATGAGGATATTTCGAGTGAGAAAGATAAAGATGGACATACATTGTTTGAAAAACTTTTATGCGGTTATGATATTCGCTCAAGTTTTTGGGCTTTAAGAGATTTTTATTTGGACGATTTTAAGAAGGAAACGGATACAAAACTATCTGTATCGTTTAGTTCTTACGAGTTAGATAAATTATTTTCTAAGCATAAATTGTCTGATGATGATAAGAAATTAATTGCTGATTTCATCGCACGCAATCCACAAGCGGTATACGATTTTTCCGACAAAGCATTTTTATCATTGGCAAAAGCAAATCCGAATATGGTGGTCGAGTGGGTTAAATATTCCTCAGGTAAGTATGATACGACGGTTAGAAAAATAGAAGATTTGAAGAAACTTGGCAGTTCGGCTCGTTCATTGGCTGGTGAAATCTTAGAGAAAAACGGTATACAATTTTATTCTAAGGAAGACTTTGTATTAGCGCCGAATAAAGAGTTTTGGGAGATTGTTAAGGATAGGGAGTTTGGTGAGCCTCGTATTGCATTTGGGAGACTTTGCGAAGCACTTAATAATTTTAGTGATAAAGACAGTTTTTCCTATGTTACAACAAAAAAAATGCTTATTGAGTTTATGGACAAGAATCCGGGGGTTGCTTCTTATCAAATAATGAATTGGTATGAGGATGATTATAAGAAATTTCTTGTTGAAAACGGGCTTACACAAGATGAAAAAATTATTGCTGAAGTGGCTGATTCTATTGAGAGATCAAAAACGCAACATTCTCTTGATGCCATTCAGTATGGGAAAAGAGATATTTCACTAAAGTGTAAGCTTGATGATATTGTCGATTTTACCGACTTTGACTATGCCGCACCAAGATACCATTTATCAAACGATTCGAGAACAACATTTCTTAATGAAATGTTGATTTACGGTAAAGGTAAAGAAGCGGCGTATGCTTTGTCACATGGAGCATCACCTTTTCAGAAAATTGAATTTGCCAGAGGTAAAAAGACAGGTATGCCTTTTGCAGGTGTATTTTTGCGCACAATGAAGGAAGGGCTTGCCAGTGTGCCATCTTTGATGAATGAGATTGCTCAACATTTAGATGTTAAAAAAGGACAACAAATTATTGCTGATATAGAAAAATCTTTAGGGCAAAATTTGCGGCAAATACCGGCAGTTACCCAGATTATGAAAAATATGCGTGAGACATTTATGCATGCTAGGCTTGAGAATGAAAAGAAGTATAAAGAGGAGTTGGAAAAAGAGCAAAAGCGTCAAAAAGACTTGGATGACAGCCGAAAATTTAAGAAAGAGCATCAACAAAAATTAGATGAATTGGATAAGGCTTATCGGGTGGCTAATGGCAAAAAAGTTGATGAATATCATATCTTATTTGACGGCGAAACTATGTTTAAATTTGGAAGATATTCTGAAAAACTATTGTATACTCAAGAAAATATTGAGAGAGTTAAAGATGAAATTGTCAAAATAGAAGAACACAACCGACTGATTGATGAGGTTGATAAGAAATTGCATGCAAAAGATGAAAATACCGGTAAAACGTTGCTTGATCGGTTTCATGCGTTTGATTATCATGTTTATTTGTCAGATGAAGGGGTTATGTATCGACATGGGAATGACCATTATTCCGATACGACTATACCTTATTCCAAAGATACGATTGCAACTTTAGATGAATTTATTGCAAAACAAGAAGAAAAGCTTCGGATTGAGCAAGAGCAAGAGGCAGAACGGCAACGTTTATTAAAAGCTCAGGAGGAAGAGCGTCAACGGATGGTGCAGTATAAAGCCATGGGATTGCCGTCGGATGTGCGTGTGTGGCATCGGGTCGGTGCAGGCACTGATTGCAGTGATGCTTGGGTGATTAAGCCTGATGGAAGTTTTCGCGAGCCGACGAAATTTGAGGCGGTTAAAAGATATGGTGACGGCTATAAAAATTGGGAACAAATCTTGCCTGGCGAAGTTGTGCTTTCTTGGGAAAAAGGCAATACAGCTGCCGAGCATGGATTTGAGGTGATTTATATGCCGAAAGAAGGGCTGACTGCAGCGCAAAAAGAGGCGGTTTTGAAAATTGAAGAAGATATACAAAACGAGTGGAAAAATAAAAGAGGTTTATCTTCAGGAATCCCATCGCCGGATGTCGGTATGGGGTGGAATATCGCCGGACGGAAGATGCCGCTTAAAGCTAAAAGAGATGTGTTGCCTGAACCGGTGTTGGAAGATAATATCAAACCGGAACCGAAGGTTGATACAAAAGTTCAAGCTAAAGAAAATGCCGAACCGGACAGAGAGATCACGATGGATGATTTGGCAAGGCTTAAAGACTTTTTTGGTCGGTAGAACGGTTTTAGTTAATGACAACAAAAAGGGTTGACGGAAGGTCAACTCTTTTTTATACTTTTGGTGAGGTTGGAATGAGGGGGAAAAATACCTATTTCTAACCGGCAAAAGTTATCTTATTTTCTGTTTATAACTACGGAAATGTTTTGCTTAAGATATTTTTGCTACGTATAGTGTAAACATTGTAGAACTTTTATGTATAAAGGATTGTTTTTATGGAACCCGAGGAGATCAAAGACCTTGATACAGGTCTTGGAAAACTTGCAGATTTGTGCGGTGTGGAATATCGGTCAGAACCGGTCGTAAAGGTCGGTATGCTCAAAGCTATGGGCGTTTTGCAGGAGGATTTTAATTACGGCTCAACCGATGAGGCGCAAAGACGGGCAAACTTGAATTTGATTAAAGCGCTCGTGAAAGAAAAACAAGATGCCAATTTTATCAATATCGTGCATCATACACCGGTGTTAAGACAGAATCGGGTGGATACAATTGAACTTTCTCTTCCGGAGGGGGTTAATAAAGTTAAATGGAACTTTTTTGAAGATGAAAACCCCAAGAAATATTATAGGGGCGAAGTTTTAGTTGAGGACAGTGAAAAAGTTTACAGCGGCGAAACGTTTGTTTCGGAGTTGAAACCGAGTAATAAAGACAAAGAAATTGCGCACGAAATTGATGGCGTGATGTATCGCAAATATCAGTTTAAATTTCCGTTTGAAGTTAAGCTCGGTTATCATGATGTGGAGTTCTCTTATACGGACAAAAACGGAGAAGAACATCATCAACGCACACACCTCATTTCAGCTCCCGAAAAATGTTATGACAGGCTCGGTATCAGAGACGGCAAAAAGACTTGGGGTGTGCCGGTGCAACTCTATGAACAGGTGAGCGAAAATAATTTGGGAATCGGTAATTACAGCGATTTGGCGCAACTCGGCTATATACTCGGTAAAAACGGAGCAGGTATTTTAGGGGTTAATCCGCTCCATGCCAATCGTGGTGACCAGCCGGAAAATGCGTCGCCGTATTCGCCGGACAGCCGGATGTTTTTTAACTACCTTTATCTTGATGTCACCGCGGTTGATGAGTTTAAAAATACGCCTGAAATTCAGCAATATTATAACAGCAAAGAATTTCAAGAAAAAGTGGAACGCAATCGCAGACGGACGTATGTGGATTATACCACCACGCAGGAATTGGTTGATGACATTATGCACCGTTGTTACGAAGAATTTAAAGAAAATGCCGATCTTGAGGACTATAACCGTTTTCAGGTTTATCTGGACAGCCAAGACGGCATTTTGGATATGTATGCGACGTTTCGCGTGTTGAATAATTATTTTTCCAAACAAAAACCGCAACCTTTGGATTGGACTTATTGGCCGGAAGATTTTAAAAATCCGAAGTCAAAAGCATTTCAAGAATTTGTGCAAACGCATCAGGATGAAATCGGTTACTATAAATACACCCAATATCAATGCACCAAACAGTTGGAAGAAGTTAAAGATACATGCTTGAATGCCGGTATGAAAATAGGCCTTTATATGGATATGGCGGTAGGTGCTTCGCCTAAAGGGTTTGAGTCTTGGTATTATTCGGGGTTGTTTATCAAAGGTTCTGCCGGTGCGACGCCTGATGAACTTTCGCCGACAGGACAAGTGTGGAACGTGCTGGGATTTAATCCTTCAAAGTTGCAGGAAATGGGGTATGAACCGTATCGGCGTATTCTTGAAGCTAATATGAAATATGCCGGCTGTATGCGCATAGACCATGTGTTGCAATTAAATCGCCTCTTTTTCCACCCCGATAACGGCACGCAAGGAACATATGTTTACTATAATTCCGATGAGCTGATGGCTGTGGTGGCTCTTGAAAGTCATCGGTTTAAAACCATGATTATCGGTGAGGACTTAGGCAACTCCTCTAATGAGTTCAGACGGCAGATGGAAGAATACGGAATCCTTTCATATAAAGTGTTGCCGTTTGAGCGTGAGTGTGACGGATACAGCTCAATGAGAAGGCCGGAAAACTATCAGCAACTTTCGGTTTGTGCTACGTCAACGCATGATACGCCGACGCTCTTAAACCAATGGAACGTGCAGGATATTTGGCAGAAAAAACAACTCGGGTTTTATAGTGAATCGATTATCAATCGGATGTTTGAACAATATGCTTCGCAACGTGAATCGATGAACTGGATGTTGGAACATTACGGTTGTTGGGCCGAAGTCGGCGGTAGAAAAAGTGAAAATCCGCGTAACGATGCAAACTTTGTGCCGGAGAAGTATATCCAAGCTGCGATTGCGTTTATGGCGCGTTCTAATTCGGCGATTATGTTGGTGCCGTTTACCGATATTTTCGGAACCAGTGAAATGGGGAATGTTCCGGGGACTTTGGATGTGGATATGACCATATCTCCCCATAAATCCTTAATGGAAGTGCAGGGTAATGACGGGCGCTTTTATCCGAACTGGCGTAAAAAAATGCATATCCCGTTAGAACATATTGAAGATGTCGATAAGTTTCGTGAAATCGTCGCTATCTTAAATAAATATCGTGCCGACGGTAACGACGGGCGCGGGCGCTATTATCAATTTGAGCGGCTCGGAAATAACCAATCTTCGTCTATTGATTTTGAGCGTGCACAGCGCCTTTATAATATCTTGCGTCACCGCGATGAATATCAGATGGAAAAAATTGTCAGTCATCGTTATGGAGAGGCTTTTCAACAGCGTTTGAACGGTCGTAAGGTGGCGGTGCAAGACAGGTACTATGATGCCGTTAATACTTGGATGTTGGCTTCTAACAAGGATAAGCGTGTCGGATAATTTTTAAGGGAAAATTTTGGCGTCTAATCGTAAATGGTGCTTTACGGTATAAATCCATGTACCTCTATGTACACTAGGATTTATACCGAAAGACATTTACTTCTATTCACCGAAAATTTTCTCCTTAAAAGAAACTGAGATGTGAGTAATTAGTTTGTGGCTTACGGAAGGAAGCCTGTTAGTGAATATCTACGTAGGCTTATCTACGTTAGGATTTTCCCCACAGGACATTCACTTCTATTCACTCAAAATTTTCTCCTTAAAAGTGCGCGGCGCACAGCCATAATGGCATTTTATCTCCCCCTCATTGTTAAATTGTTTTCGGCAGTTTTTTTTCGGTTTAAGTGGTTTTTTAATAATATATTAAGGTAATCTCAAATATAGTGCAATAAATAGTATTTGAGGTTATGGTATGGCAAGTGAACAGAAAAAGCAAAAAATCGGAATGCTTTATAAACTGGGGGCTTTTTTGGCTTTCCTGATGCTGGGGTATTTGGGAATTCGCGGCTATGATGACAGCGTTGAACGCTTGAAAATTAAGGGCTGTTCTGATGAAATCAGAGAATTGATGCTGAATATTAAAGAGCGGTATGCTTCGGCGCGTGATTACGGAACGCTTGATTTTAAGCAGGTTTCAAGTATGCGGTTGTTCCCGAAAAGTATGCATAAGCAAGGGTATAATGAGCCGATTAACTCTTATGTCGGTGGGGTGGATATTTATTATTCCGCAACTTCTCCGGAATCCGGTAATACGGCGTTTGAAGTCTCGTTTCAAGGTTTAAGTAAAACCGGATGTATCGCCTTGATGCGTTTAACGCTTGATGACGGAACCGGCAGGGATTATATTGCCGTGGGTGGTTTCGGCGTGGCAACACCTGCCGGTGCTTTAGATGAAGTTTATCCGGATACGCCAAAAGAAAAGATGAAACGTAATGTGTTTAAATCTACCGAAGTGCAATATACAGATATTAAATTGTTGGAAAATGCCTGCGCTTGTAAAGATTTGACCTGTTCGGTGGTGTGGAAGTTCAGATAGAGATTTATGCAATATTCCAACGGAGGGAATATGTTAAAAACGTTTAAGCAAATTACCTCAAAAGATCAATATAAAGTCGGTGGAAAAGCTTATTCTTTGGGGAAGATGAGTAAACGTTTTTTGATACCGAATGGTTTTGTTATTCTCTCTGATACGTTTGATACTTTTATTAAAGAAAATAAATTAAAAGGAAAAATTGAAAAGATTATTTTCGGTTCTGATGATTATTTTGCCAAGTCAAAACAGATTAAAGAATTGATTATGGAGGCGCCGCTCGGCAGTAAGGATGCGCAGAATATAATGCGACATTTTGCACGATTAAGAAGTCCACAAGTTGCTGTTCGTTCTTCGGCAACTTGTGAGGACGCTAAGGACAAAGCATGGGCCGGACAACTGGATACTTTTTTAAGCGTTAATAAAGAAGATTTACTTGAAAAAATTAAACTTTGTTGGGCATCGCTTTTTTCGGAACGGACGTTGGCTTATGGCGGGGATATCCTTAACAAAGCCTCTATTGCCGTAGTGGTTCAAGAGATGGTTTTTGCTGATGTGGCAGGGGTGGCTTTTTCGGTTAATCCGCTTACACGCAATATCAATGAAATATTGATTAATGCCGTTTATGGTTTGGGTGAGGCGATTGTTTCGGGCGAGGTGACGCCTGACCAATATTTGCTCCATAAAACCGGACGGATTTTAAATGAATCTCATGAAGTTCAGTTACGCGGATTATACCGAAAGAAAAACAAACTTGTTTGGGCAGATATATCGCCACTTAAACAAAATCAAGCTAAGCTTTCCCCAAAAATGATTTTAAGGCTTGGTGAAATTGTCATAAAAATTGAAAAGTTTTACGGTTTTGCGGTTGATGTGGAATTTGCGGTAAAAAATCAAAAAATTTATGTTTTGCAGGCAAGGCCGATTACCACACTTCACGATGATAAGAAAGATTATCGGGTACCGAAAAGTTTTGAACGTCCGGGGCTTCCACTGTTTGCGCAAGACGGATTTGAGGGGCTGATGGCGCAAACCAAACTGATAGAAAAATATTTTAAGTATCCGTATGTGGCAGATAAAGATGTTGCGGTTTATGGCGAGAATTACTTATGCTATTCGCATAGATTTACGTTAGAAAGCCGCGATGCATATTACTGGGCGTATAAACGGCGGGATTTTTCGGCGTTTTTCAAAATCGGGCAAATTTGTCGGCGTAACTATCGTTTTTATCAAAAAGTTTTGGCGCGTTATCAAGAGAAGATTCCGACACCTGAGGAACTTTGTAACTTGCTTAATACGATATGCGACCGGATGCATTTTGAAATGGTTTTTGTTGATATGCTGATGGATTTATCGGATATTGTGTCGGCGGATTTGTCGGATTTAATCCAAAAGAAAAAAATGCCGGATATGACGGATAAAATGGCGGTTTTGTCGGCAAATGAAGATTTAACCCGAGTTGAAGAAGAAAATAAATCTATGCAGGCTATCCTTGAAGCGGCGCGCAAAATTAAAAATTGGCAGGCTGATAACAAAATCAATCAACTCATAGACAGTCATTTGAGTGAGTTTTCCGGTATGACGGTGCGTGCCATGCGTGGTCAGTTTATGACCAAGGATGAGGTTATTCAGCGGTTGCAAGAAAACCTGAAAAGCGGTAAAAATTTCTTTGCCAAAAATGTGATTAATGACAGAATGATGGTGCAAGATATCTTTAAGCAGTATCATTTCAACGCCTTTGATAAAGAGTTTGTGGCTTTTGTGAAAGAGGCTAACTTTTTAAGAACGCATATTTTGGATATGTATCATTGGCTCTCACAGAGTTTTATGCTGATATTTGATAAAATCGGTGCGCCTTATGGTTATAAAGGGTTTGATTTCCGTAACATGATGCCTGATGAAATTATCGCTTGGTATTCCGGAAAAGGAGAATTTAAAAAGAGAGAAGACGGCAAGTGGCTGTGGTATCGTTTTGGCGATGAGCGTAAAGTTGTTGATGAGCCTAAAGAGATAGAAAAAGCTTTGCAACGGTTTGTGCTGCCGGATAAATGTGCCGATACATCTGTTTGCCAAGTCAAGGGAACGGTGGCTTATGCCGGAACGGTTAGAGGTCAGGCCAGAATATTAAAAGATATCAGCGAGGTTAATAAAGTTTGTTCAGGTGATGTGATTATCTGCCCGATGACATGGCCTTCGTTAATTATTGCGCTTGAAAAAGCGGCGGCGTTTGTGACCGATGAGGGCGGAGTTTTATGCCATGCGGCGATTTTAGCGCGTGAATTAAAAAAGACTTGTGTTACCGGCACCAAGAATGCTACGGCAATATTTAATGACGGCGATATGGTTGAAGTTGACGGTGAAACGGGAATTGTTCGTAAAATCTAAAGTTATCGTCCGTTACGGGTAAATGGGGCATAGCTTTTATTTTTGCTACGGCGGTGTTGTCTTTTGAGTTTTTTAAACTGATTGAGGTGGCGGCTTCTTAAAGGCAAGCGCTTTCTTAACTTGTTGATAACGCGGCTCCAGTTTCTGCCGCTGATAAATTCTATATTTGGGTGGTGGTTGTCTAAGACGGTGCGCACGGCTTGATGCTGTTCCATACCTGATGGGGTAAAACCGCAAATTACCTTTGCAGGGGATATTTTGGCAATATCTTCAGCAAGTAAGACATCACTTGAGGTATCTCCCAAAACCACGATGGTTGACGGATTATAACCTTTGGCGATAATTCCTTCGGCATCTTTGGTCATGACATGATTGATGGTGATGTTATTGTCACGATAGGCGGTTTGTTGTAATGAAACTTGTTCTGCGTCATTAGCAACACTGGAAGCAACAATATTGATACCTTTTATATCATCAAGTAATTGCGCAACAGAAGGGATAACCGTCCATGCGTATTGGGCATCGTCACCTTTTTGAAACGGTTTTAACTCTTTATTTCGGCAACCGACGGGATCAAGCTCAATGGCACCTTTTATGGGTCTTTTTCCGCTTTTATATTCTTCATCTTCAGGAAGATATTTGTCTCTGATATGGTCTTTATTAGGCCCTAAGGCAAATAATGTGCCGGCAAAATCAACGACAATCAGAAATTCGTCTTTGCGCGTTTGCGCTGATTTCTCTTTTCGTATCTGCGCTAATTTCTTTTGGATTTCTTTTGACATCAGTTCCTCCCATTTCTCATATTATAGCATTTTTTGAAAATAAATCAAGTGGGTAAATAATGCTTGAAAATTTGTTTTGCTGTGGTATAAAATTCCCCAGTTTAATTTTTTATTTTAGGAACTTGTTATGGTAGAAGAAGTTAGTGAACAAAGACAAAGCCGCTTAAATAAACTCGCAAAACTTGAAGAAATGGGGTATAACCCTTATCCGTATCGTTTCAAACCGGATAGCTATGCGCAGCCGTTGCAGGAGAAATATAAAGACCTTGCCAGCGGTGAAAATACCGAAGACAGGGTGACCGTTGCCGGTCGGGCGATGGCTGTCCGTAACGACGGTATGTTTATTGATATGAAAGATAAAACCGGTCGTATTCAACTCTTTTGCCATAAATCGCATTTGCCGGAAGAAAACTTGAAGCTCTTAAAGTGCTTAGATGTCGGCGATGTGGTCGGTGTGACCGGATTTATCCGCAGAACCCCAAGAGGTGAGCTTTCGGTTGCTGCCGAAAAGTTTGATATTATCGCGAAATCTTTGGAGCCGTTGCCGGAGAAATTTCACGGCTTGACCGATGTGGAAACGCGTTATCGCAAGCGCTATGTTGACCTTATCATTAACGATGAGGCAAAGGAGGTGCTGTTGACGCGTTGCAAAATCGTTTCGGCGGTGCGTGAGTTCTTTAATAACGAGGAATTTTTAGAAGTGGAAACGCCGACTTTTCATCCGATTATGGGGGGCGCAAACGCTAAGCCGTTTATTACCCACTATAATGCGCTTGATAATGACTTTTTCTTGCGTGTAGCGCCGGAGTTGTATCTTAAAAAACTCGTTGTCGGCGGTATTGACCGTGTGTTTGAAATCGGTAAAAACTTCCGTAATGAGGGGCTGGATAAAAACCATGTGCCGGAATTTACCGCGCTTGAAGCGTATATGGCCTATGGTGACTACAATGATATGGCAGACCTGATGTCGCGCCTTGTCCGCTTTGTGGTCAACAAAATTTTCGGCACCGATGTGGTGACGCTTGACGGGCATGAGATTGATTTTTCTAAGCCGTTTCCAAAAGTTTCTATTATTGACCTGATTAAGCGCGAAACCGGTGCAGACTTTCTTTCGGTTGAGACTGTGGAAGAGGCAAGGGCGCTGGCGCACTCTGTCGGTGTTGAGGCTGACCATTGCACAAACTGGGGTAAAGTGGTTCAAGAAGTATTTGATGAAAAAGTGGAGCACACCCTGATTGAGCCTATCCTTGTTTCGGATATGCCGCGTGATATTTCGCCTTTAGCTAAAACGCACCGCGATAATCCGCGTCTTGTGGAGCATTTTGATGCATATCTTTTGGGGATGGAGCTTGGTTGTGCTTACTCTGAGCTGTCTAATCCGCTGGAGCAATTAGAGCGCTTTAAGGCGCAAATGGCGGAGCGTGAGGCCGGTGATGATGAGGCACAGATGCTTGATGAGAGCTTTATTGACGCGCTCTCTTACGGGTTTGTGCCGACTACCGGTATGGGGATGGGAATGGATCGTTTGGCCAAACTTCTTACCGGTGCAGCGACTCTTCGAGATGTCATATTGTTCCCCACTCTCCGCAAAATTTAAGGGGAAAATTTTGGTGTCTAATCGTGAATGGAAGCCGGATTGAGGCAAATCCACGTAGTTCTATCTACGCTAGGATTTGCCTCACCGGACATTCATTTCTATCCCCTCAAAATTTTCCGCCTTAAATGCCGTCGGAACGCAAGTAACGTAAAGTCTTTATTCTGCAAAATTTCCCGCCTTAAAGTGCGCTCAGCAAGACGTATAATTAATTTGAAGATCCCTGATTTTGCTCGTGCCTCGCTCAAGGGATGACGGTTATAGTTTTTTCATTTTCTGTTCAAAAAAGGGGTTGAATTGCCGCTAATTTTGTGGTATAATGAAGTCCTAAAACAAGTACAATTATGGCAACAATTAAGAAAATAGTAATCGCGGTATGTAGCATACTGGTGATTGCCTCTTGTGGGTCCAAGAGTTCGGATAAGACCTTAGAGAACAGTAATAACCTGTTGGCTATCCAGCAGGAAGTGGTTAACGGTGACACCTTAACGGGGGTTCGCACGATATTCGACACGATTCAGGTCGTGCCGTTTGATCGGTGGGATTCCATTAAGGCTGTGTCGCCGGTGGTGGTAAAAGCCTATCGCGGCGGCTCCATGTATGCTTATACAGCAAAGGGCCAGCAGATGGGCAAGGGGGCTTTAACAGAGCTCTTAACCATCACATCGGCTGACAGCACCACCTTTTACAGGGGTGTAGAAGCCGAAAATCAGTCTGTTTTCTATTTCCCTGCTTCCGGTGAGATCGTTGACAATGTCAGTGATATGTATATCGGAAGAACCGTGGCTCTGTTCCAAACCAGCCGCGGTTGGGAGACAAGGAATTACGACGGTAGCTTGCTTTGGCAGGTGGAGAGTGCTGATATGGTTATTCTGAGGCGGATCTACGCCGAGGAAGAGACCATGCAGGTTGCTCTTCTGTCAAAGAATGGGGCCGAGATCTACGACACCAAAGGTAACCTCGTTGCAGAGGTGCCGATGGCAGAGTGGAAGAAGGCTCAAAAGAGCTTCCGCCGGACAGCGACAATAGGTTCTGCCAACTACGGCGAGCTGGATGTCAATTACCAGTTCTAGGGAGCCTATTAAATTCGGGGTTGAGGGTGCGCATTGCACCTTCGGCCCTTTTTTTGTGGGAAATATGGTTTCACCCTCTCTGTCACCTCCGGTGACATCTCCCCCGTCTGAGGGGGAGAATGAGAGACAATTTGAAGACCCCTGATTTCGCTCGTTCCTAGCTTTTGGGGGGACGGGGATTTGTCACCCCCACCTTACTTGCTCCGTAAGGCTCGCGTTTTACGCTTGCCAACTACGCTTCGGATGTTTTAGTTTTCACCCTCTCTGTCGCTTTCAGCGACATCTCCCCCATCAAGGGGGAGAATGAGAGACAATTTGAAGACCCCTGATTTCGCTCGTTCCTAGCTTTTGGGGGATGGGGATTTGTCACCCCCACCTTACTTGCTCCGTAAGGCTCGCGTTTCACGCTTGCCAACTACGCTTCGGATGTTTTAGTTTTCACCCTCTCTGTCAGCTCCGCTGACATCTCCCCCGTCAAGGGGGAGAAATAGCTTTCGGCAAAAAACGTTTCCCAAACGTTTTTTAGCCTGCAAGTCCTCCCCCTCGGGATTACTCACCGCACTTATATGCGGTTCGTAAGGGGGAGGAGACTGTTAGAGCGATATACCTTTCAAGGGGGAGAAACAAATATAGCTTTTATCCAGCAAGTCTCCGTCAAGGGGAGGTGGTGGAAAAATTTGATTTAGATGAAAAAATGGTTGATTTTTGTCTAAAAAGTGATATACTCAACGCAATATTTCTTATTATAAAAAAAAACAATTATGAAAAAGATTATGTTTTGGAGACTGATGGTTGCAGCAATCATCCTCTCCGCTATGGTTATGATTTCTTCGTGCAGCGGACTGCCGGAGGACATTAAGTTAAGTGATCAGCTCGTCGCATTTGCCGAACTTGATGCGACTAACGATACCTTGTGGGGTATTAAAGACTCTTATGGACTGGTTGTGAAGCCTGGTCGCTATTGCAAGTTTGGGATGGTCGACAATGTCATTACCTGCGTTGGTAAGGACGACAATTTGACCTATGCGTTCACTGAGAAGGGGGCGTATATAGGGAAATTTGAAATCTTTACTCACTGGGTGGAGAACGGAGACTACTACCTCGGTGTGAAGTATAAGGATCGCACCTTCTATTTCCCTAAGAAAAACGAAATCCTCAAAGTTGACGGTGTTCATTTCGGTTTAAAGGTGATGTTCCTTGACATCGACGGAAAGTGCGAAGTAAGGGACTACGAGGGGAAATGTCTGTGGAAATTGCCGACAAAAGATGCCATTATCTTCAAAGAGGCAGGGCAGGATGAGTATTACATCTTTGCTCCAGAGGACTGGAGCAAGCCGCCGTTTGAAGTATATGATGTGAACGGCAAGCTCGTTAAAAAAATGGCTTATCCGCAGTATAGAAAGCTCTTGCGGAGAGCCTCGCCGCTTAAGGCCTTTAACACTGTTGCAGTGGAAGAGGCAAAAGGTGTTTTAGAGTAGCCACCCCCACCTTACTTGCTCCGTAAGGCTCGCGTTTTTGCAAACGCTTGCCAACTACGCTTCGGATGTTTTAGTTGTCACCCTCTCTGTCGCTTTCAGCGACATCTCCCCCGTCAAGGGGGAGAAATAGCTTTCGGTAAAAAACGTTTTCCAAACGTTTTTTAGCCTGCAAGTCCTCCCCCCTCGAGATTACTCACCGCACTTATATGCGGTTCGTAAGGGGGAGGAGACTAAAGGAGTAATCTAAATGGACAAGTTCCGTTTAAGGGTTTATTCCAATGAAAAAAGACCGGTAGTTCTAAACTATCGGTCTTTTCTTTTAGGTGAAAAGTTTTTCACTTGCCATTGGTCGGTGTTGCTTCAGAGGAGAGCTCATCTGTTTCAATCTCTTGTTCATTATACATTGAGAAGCCTTTTTTGAGATCTTCGGCAATAGCCTCTAAGGTGCGCTTGAAGCACTTCTTTTCATAACGGATGAAAGCGCGACCGGCAACAGTCAAACAAACGAAGCCGGTAACAAAGCCGACAAGCCCCACGATTGGAAATGAAATCTCTTTCTTTTTCATACACTTAAATGATTAAATTAAACTATATTGTTAAAAAACTTAATCAACTTAAACACCCAATAATTGTTGAGTGATAATAATACGGTATTGCGCCAACTATGACAGAATTTGTTTTAAATGTAAAGGGAAAAGTTGGATATGTAGCTTTGTTTTTTTTATTAAAAAGTTCGCCGCACGGGCGGCAGGGGCGGCCCTGCACCCATCAAAAATAATAATATAAAATAGAAAAAATAAAAATATTCTAAATCTAAAAAAGAGAAATTAAGACAAGCAGCGCAAGCTGTTAGAGATATGAATAGAAATTATTGGGATATGAGAAGAGATAATACTATCGGTGCTGATGATTATTTTCACTGTAAAGCAAACTATGAAGCTACCCAACGAGGACCGACAGGTGAAAGAACAGCAGAAAAGTTAGGCAATGCAAAAGAAGATTTTGATTTTTGGTATAATCAAGCATGGAAAGGTATGTCTCCGTTAGCGGCATCAAAAGATAAAATGCATGATAGAGAGGTCAATAAAATTGGTAGACAACAAGCAAAAAGCGGTTTATATAAAAATTCAAGAGAAGGTTGTAATTTATTTAGAGTAAGGGACATCAATGATAAATATTAAATTGAAACAAATTGTAAAAATATTATTTAAAATAATTTGGAGTATTTTTGCCTTAATCGGTTTGGCTGTTGTCGGTATTTTCTTGTATTATCTTTTTGATGATAAAGCGCATTGTTTGGACATCGGAAAAATTTATGATCCCGTGCAGAAAATCTGCCGAGATGATTGCCTGACTTGGGATGATAAACAAGGGTGTATTCTAATCACAAAAGAAAATATTGAAAAGAAAGAAAAGGGCAAATTGTAAATTGTTGCAAAGGAAGGATTTGCGCTTCGTTTTTTTATAAAAAAAGCTCGCTCGCACGGGCGGACTTTTGCCAAAGGCAAACCGGCGATACTTCCGTCTCGCTTAGTCCTTGTAGTGAACCAGTGCCAGCGGCACCTGCATAACGCGTTGCTTCAAATATGCTTTTTTATCAGTTGCGGGGGGAAGGGTTTGGCTCGCTTTCAGCTCGCCGCACGGGCGCTCATCGGCTTTCAGCCGACCGCCATACTTCCGTCTGGCTTTCGCTTGTAGTGAACCAACTCCTTCGTTGTTTCAAATCCGCTTTCTCATAAAGAGTAAAAAAGAAAAGGTGGTACTTATACCACCTTTTCTTTTTTACTGGTTGCGGAGGAAGGATTTGGCTTTGCCGCCCCTGCGCTCGTTCGCTTTGCTCACCGCCGCACTCACGTTCGGCTCTCGCTTGTGGTGAACCAACTTTTCCGTCGCTTCAAGCCCCTCTCTATAACCACTAAAAAACCACCCATAAAGGGTGGCTTTTTAGTGGTTGCGGAGGAAGGATTTGAACCAACGACCTCCAGGTTATGAGCCTGGCGAGCTACCGGGCTGCTCTACTCCGCGATAGATACAACCGTTGTTTTGCTAACAACAAAGCGAGATATAACTCTCAAAAAATTAATTGTCAATAATATTTTTTAATCTTTTGCATAAAATTATTCGTGTGGTATAAGGATTGTAGCTTGGAGTGATTGCGGTTATTTTGAAGATCCCTTATCCTCGCTAAAGCTCGGAGGGATGACGGTAAAAAACGCTAACGCTCGGAGGGTGAGCCAACTTGTTGGCGGTTAGAAGGGATGGCTTTGGCGCGTGGTGCACAGCCATAAAGCGCTCTGAATGACGTAAGATGGTAGGAGACGATTAAAGAAGTTTTCACCCTCTCTGTCACCTCCGGTGACATTCTTGCTTCGTAAGGCTCGCGTTTTTGCAAACGCTTGCCAACTACGCTTCGGGCAAGTTGTTGTAACACTCGCTGTTACTTTGTAACCGCTCGTTAACAACAGCTGATACTTTCGGTAAAAAACGTTTCCCAAACGTTTTTTAGCCTGCAAGACCTCCCCCTCAAGGGGGAGGAGACAGAAAAGGGATTGACATGGTGCACTTGTGCGCGGTTAATTGCTTGCAATGGCGGTGGAAAGGAGGAAGTCACCCTCTCTGTCGCTTTCAGCGACATCTCCCCCGTCTCGCTACGCTAAGGGGGAGAAGAATCCTGAAACAATACTGAAACAAGTTCAGAATGACGCAAAGAGGCGAGCTCGGAGGGATGACGGTTAGAGCAAAATATTGTGAAAGTGGAGATTATGAGTAAAGAAAATACAGAAATGTTATTGGAAGCCAATGAGCGAAAATTGGGGATTATCGCCGGGGGTGGTGATTTGCCGGAAAGACTTATTCTCTGGTGTAAAGAACATCAACGTCCGTATTATGCTTTGGCCATTAAAGACAATGCCGATGAGAAAGTTTTTGATGATACGATTAACGGCGAGTGGATACGTCTCGGACAGGCCGGAACCGGTTTTAAACGTTTTAAGGATGAGGGGGTTAAAGATGTGGTGCTTATCGGCACGATTAAACGCCCGACGCTTGCTGATCTTGTGCCGGATTTGCGCACGACCGCGTTTTTTGCTAAAATCGGGATGAAGTCTTTGGGGGATGACGGTATTCTCCGCGCGGTGATTAAAGAAATTGAAGGCGAAGGGATGCGCGTTATCGGTATCCAAGAAGTGGTGCCGGATTTGTTGGTTTGTGAAGGTGTGCTCACTAAAAAGAAACCGGATAAAGAAGATGAGGCAGATATTGCGCGCGGTGTTGAAGTGGCAACCGCATTAGGTAAACTTGATGTGGGGCAGTCGGTAGTGGTGCAACAAGGTTTGGTTTTAGGTTCGGAAGGCATTGAGGGA
>Ga0310694_10000532_pt1 | contig 49357 bp, 35 predicted proteins | sample 174DNAGHGhighgp2_FD_203884 | JGI IMG/M metagenome (GOLD analysis project Ga0310694, IMG submission 203884) | Sheep rumen microbial communities from Palmerston North, Manawatu-Wanganui, New Zealand - 1742 DNA GHGhigh gp2 (v2) (version 2) | ecosystem: Host-associated > Mammals > Digestive system... | reverse complement strand
GGGACTTCCCGTTGAGAAGCGGCCTGTGGCCCATGGCTTTGGCGGCCTTGCTTCTGATACTTGTCTCTCAGGCGTTTGGCGTGTTTTTGTGCGAGTTGTTGCCCTCGTTGCGATGGGCGTTGAGCATTGCCACGCTTTGGGGTGTGTTGTCGTTCCCGATTTCGGGATTCTCGTTCCCCCAAATCGCGTTTCCGGCACCCCTGCGGGCATTGTCGTACTTGTTTCCGTTGCGGCATTATTACCTGATTTATGTCGACCAGGCGCTCAATGGCTTGCCGATGTACTATTCTTACTTGAACTATGCGGCTTTGGTGGCCTTCCTGATTCTGCCATTCTTTCTGCCTAATCGTTTGAAAAAGTGTCTGTTGGAATATCAATATACGAAATGAAATGAAGTGGTTGCATCATATTCTGGAAATCTTTCGCGAGGAATTGCACAACTCGCTTTTCGATGAGGGTGTTATCGTGTTTTTCTTCATCGTGCCGTTGCTTTATCCCTTGCTTTATGCTTATCTTTATGGCAACGAGAGCGTTAGGGAAGTTGCTACCGTAGCGGTCGATTTGGCCAACTCGTCCACAAGTCGTGACTTTTTGCGCAAGGTGGATGCCACAGCGGATGTCGAAATCGTTGGTCATTGTGCCGATATGCAGGAGGCGGTGAACCTCATCCACAAACGCCAAGCCTACTGCCTGATTTACATTCCTGCCGACTTCGACCAAGCCTTGATGGAAGGTCGGCAGGCCATCGTCGAGCTGTATTCCGATATGGGCAGTTTGTTGTACTACAAGGCGGTGCTGTCGTCGTGTACCGAAGTCTCGTTGGCGATGAACAAGGACATCAAGGCGCAACGGCTGGTGGGCGCGACCGAAAAGCAGGTCTCCACTTTCGCTTATCCTATTGAATATGAGTATGTCCCGATGTTCAATACACAGAGTGGCTTTGCTTCATTTCTCATCCCGGCAGTCTTGGTGTTGCTGATTCAGCAGACGATGGTGCTGGGCATCGGGATGATGGCAGGGGAGGAGCGCGAAAAAAAACGCCGAGGCATCCTTGAACCGCACGTCATCGGAAAACGGCCCGTCGAAATGCTTTTGGGCAAGGGATCGGCTTATTTGGCCATTTATGTGGTGGTTTCGGCCTATGTCTTTTGTGTGGTGCCGCGTTTGTTCCATTTGATTCAAATAGGCCATTGGACTGATTTGGTGGCGTTTTTGTTCCCTTATCTGCTGGCGTGTGTTTTCTTCAGCATGACCATTTCGGGCATTGCCCATAACCGCGAGGTGTTCATCATTATGTTTGTGTTTGTCTCGGTGCCATTGCTTTTCATTTCGGGCATTTCGTGGCCTTCGTGCGCCGTGCCGCCGTTTTGGAAAGCCGTTTCGTGGTTTTTCCCTTCCACTTTTGGCATCAACGGTTTTGTGAAAATCAGCAGTATGGGTGCCCTGCTTCGTGATGTGCGTCCCGAATTGGTTGGCCTTTGGATTCAGGTTGTCGTTTATGGCATCACGGCTTGGTTGGTCTATTATCGGTCATACGGTCGCCACCTGAAGGACATCATCGAAGTGGCTGAGGAGAAATTGCAGGCTCGTTGGGCCGAGTATATGTGATTTTGGTGTTCCGCACACTCCATGTCCGATAATTCACTACCTTTGCCGAAAAATTCAGCGATGCCCGAAAACATTGAAAAGTTCCTGAACCGCGTGGCCGAAGCCGCCGAAAAAAGCGCTCTTGTGAAAATGACGCTGAGCAAGCCTGCCGACAAGCGAGACGACCTGCGCAACGTCTACGTGAAGCCTGTATTAATAAAGGAAAAGCGGCTTTTTGCCTTTACCTACCACTACGAGCGTCGCGACGAAATGAAAAACTACGATGCCGCGCAAATGCTTGAAACACTGCGTGAAATGTTGCCTTCGAGATTCCAAAATGCTGTGCTTTTCACTGTGAGCGAGGATGTCACTTTGTTGGTTTCATCGAAAGGCAAGGCGACCATCCAAACCAAGCAAGTGCAGGAAGACCGAGAGCAGAACCTCGACCACGACAAGCAGAAAAACCGCCTCATCAATCCAGCCAACCCGTGGTGGTATCAGCTTGGCCTGACCACCCGCGAAGGCAAGATCACGGCGGACATGCAGCACAAGTTCAAGCAAATCTACAAATATGCCGAAATCGTGGAAAGCCTCATCAAGCCGATGAAGTTCGACGGCACGGTCCACATCGCCGACATGGGGGCAGGGAAGGGGTATCTCACTTTTGCCTTGCACGAGCTACTGACCCAACGCTTGAACTTTGACGTGGACATCAAAGGTGTGGAAATCCGTCCCGATTTGGTGCTGAAAATCAACGAGATTATCAAGGCGGACAACTTGAAAGGCTTGGAGTTTGTGGAGAGCAGCATCGATGCCTATCATCCTGAGAAACTGGATGTACTGATTGCGCTTCATGCTTGCAACACGGCAACCGACGATGCCATTGCTTCAGGTATCAAGGCGGGAGCGGAGTTGATTGTCTGTGCCCCATGTTGCCACAAGCAGATCCGTCAGGAGATGGAACGTTCGGGCAAGGTGGATGCAATCACGCGCTATGGAATCTTCCTCGAGCGTCAGGCTGTGATGATTACCGACACCATCCGCGCCTTGATATTGGAGTATTTTGGCTACAAAACACAGGTGATGGAATTCATTGAAATGGAGCACACACCGAAAAACGTGCTTTTGGTAGGGAAGAAAATGTCAAGAAAGCCAAAGGATCCAATAATCTTGCAACAAATCGCGGAATTGAAGACTCGTTATGGAATCAGTAGACATTATTTGGAAGCCTTATTGCCCATGCAATGATGATGGATATATTTTATTAGTTGTTGTCGAAGCAATGGAATAAATCGCTATTTTTGCAAACTTGATTTTGGTTGGAAGAATTATGGCATACGATATCTTCATCAGTTATAGACGTAAGGGCGCTGGAGCAGGTGTGGCAGGTGAAATCCAAGCCAAGCTTGAAAACCGAGGCTTTAAGGTCTTTCTTGATGTAGACGAAATAGGAAGTGGCCGATTCCCCGACCAAATAAAACAAGCTATAGAAGAATGCCGTGATTTCATTTTGGTATTGGCTCCAGGCACTCTTGACCGTTGTGTTGAAGAGGGCGATTGGGTGCGCCGTGAAATCGAGGAAGCGGAGCAATTAGGCAAAAACATCGTTGGCGTTGCCTTGCCTGGATTCAACATGCCTTCTTCTGACTCATTACCTTCTTCAATGCGCGACATTCCTACGAGGCAGGTCTTCCTTTGGACACATGAATATAGGGTCGCTTCATTTGAAAAGATTGTTGAGAATCTTGTGTCAACAAGGGAGAAGAATAAAAAGAATCATCGTATTCGTGTGGCTTTGTTATCTCTTGTGTTATTGGCGGCGATTGTTATTTCGTTTTTTGTGTTTAGAAATTCTTTGGTCGAGTCGTCAAATAACGAGGAGAAACGTGTTTCTCCTGCTCAAGTAGAAGCGGCACGGTCGTTCAATTCTCATGTAAAAAAAGCACAAGCGCTTACACGTGATTTACCAAATGCTGAAGAAGTCAAGTCGAATTTTCAGCAATATGTTTCCTATAAAGAGTCCTTTGATAAACTTATGGCTGGTATAGCTGAATATGATTCGGCCCTATTGCTGAAAGAAGAGTATGGAGAAGCTATCGTTGATTCTTTTGATGTTAATGGTAATCGTGAAGTTTTGTCGGGCATTAGGAAAGCCCTTCTGGATGGATTTATCACCGATGTTGACGCCATGCTGCAAGTCAACTATATTGAATATGCACGGGAAGATTTGAAAATGGCCAGGATTTTGGCTCTTCCTGCAGACAAGCCGGAGTTGGATTCTTTGGAATCTGTCATAACCAAGTTGTCAAATAATTAGAGACATGAAAAGAAGAATTGTATTGCTAACAATGGCAATCTTTATGTTTTGTCTTGTTGCCCCCGCTCAAGAAAAGTACGATCGCTATTATAAAATGTATGCGGATGCGATGACAAAGAAAAATCAGGGCAAGTTGAATGAAGCCAAGACAATACTATTAAACATTAAGAATCTATTGAAGCAAGGGGGAATACCTAAGGATAATGATCTTAATCATCAGATTGCACTTTGCACGACCATCACATTCTCTGATAGCCAAATGCTTTTTGAAGCCAGAGGGAAACAATCTCAAGTGATTACGGTAAGAACCAATTCGGAAACCTATACTGTTAAAAGTGAGTCACAGTGGTGCAAGGTGAGTAAAAAAGGCAATGGCATTGTGGTCTATTGTATTGATAATACTGGTCCTAATCCCCGATCTGCAAAGGTTTTTGTAACTGCCGACTTCAAAACGTCTTCGTTTAGCGTTTCGCAACAAGGTGGTCAGCTTGAGTTTTATCTTCATCCAAATGAGTTGAGTTTTTCTAATATGGGGGATAAGGCTGAGGTCTCGGTGGTTACCAATGCTCCTTCTTGGCACATGGATTCAGTCCCCTATTGGATGGAGTATGAGAAAATGGATTCCACTTTGGTTCTTCGGTGTGCCCAGAACGAAGGCACTCAACCACGTGAAACAACGGTCTATGTGGTAGCCGCTGATGAGTTCTTTCCCCTAGTCGTCCGTCAAGCTCAGTCGGATACCTTGGTTGCTGTTGATAAAGAAGCTTTGGAGTTCCCGGAGTCGGCATCAGAAGACCGTCTTACTCTAAAGGGTAATGTTAGGCTTGACAATGTGCAATTGAGTGTGTCTGACCCTTGGATAGACGTCGCTACCAATTCGGAATTTATTTATGTTCATGTTCAACAGAACGAATCTGTCATTAGTCGTCATGGGTGGGTGTCGATAGGATGTGGGACAAAACTGTGTAAGGTGCCAGTGCATCAGAATGCAGCCTTGTTACAAGCCCCCGTTCTTGTTCCTGAGATTGATGAGGGCCAAGAGTCTGTTAATAAGGATTTTATCACTATTAAAAGCTGGCCGTCTCATCTCAAAGTCGTAATGAGAGACGATTATGGGACGGCTAAAGTGCAGTATACTCCTTTTGATGTGCCGGTAGACTTTGGACATTATTTCTTTACATTGGGAAAGGAACCAAAGAATTTGTTTGCGAATAAAAAACAGGAGGTGTACTTTAAGCCTGGATTCCGTTTTGCCGTTTTTACATGGGCTCCAAAAGCTGCCATCGGCATGATGAGCGGATTTGTTGGTTCTGGCTCATGGGGAGCCTATGGCCATTTTCAAGCCAATACGCCAATTGTCACCAGTTTTGACAATGAGGGCAGCGAACTTTCAGGCTATAACCTAACTTTAGGTCCTGTTTATTGTCCGCACCAGTTTCCTTATATTGGACTATATGCCGGTGTTGGTGCAGGCGCATATTTGGGAGAGCCCCACTATGGCATTGATTATGAAGCAGGTATCATGGGTTTATATAGACATTTGACTTTGACAATGGGTTTCCATACTTCTAGGATGAGCTCCTCCGTGAAAAACACTAGCTTCACTGTTGGGTTGGGTGGTTATTTGAAGCGATATTATGACGAAGAACTGGGCTATTGCTCAAGCGATAGTCGTAGATGGACGTCATTGAACTATGTCTTCCGACCGGCAGAGGATGGGAAAGGTCTGATGGTTGGTGATATTGGAAGCGGATTGGCTCGGGCCTATGTCAAAGCTATGTATATTTCTTCCGACAGCCTTGAAATGAAGTGCTTGGAAGGTGGCGCTGGCATCGTGTTCACTCCTATGAGTGGAATAATTGACTTGTGTTTGGGAGTGTCGGCTAGGGCTAACATCGTAGAGAAGGAAGAACCTTTTCAGGGTGTAGGGGCCGAACTGGGCGCCATCATTAATGTTTGGCGTTTCCCCATTACTGTCATGATGCACGAGTCCGATTTGTTCGGCGATCGTCGTCTCTTTGTCGATTTTGGCATAGGATTCCATTTAGGCAGTTTCTCAAAATCAAAAAGTAGTTACCAATAGAAAAATGTGATGAAAAAAAACTTGCTTCTTTTGTTGTCTCTTGTCATCTGCTTTCAATTGGCTTATGCACAGCTTCCCAATAATGTGGAAAGGATAGGTATTGAGGTCTTGGAGAGCCTCTTGACGGCTAAGCCTGGAGAGTTCCAAATTGACTATAAGCTGTATTCCAACGCTTCTTCTCATTCTGTGTCTGAGAAATATAATTATGTCTATATCGCCAGAAATGATGTTACGGGCATGTCATATATTTGTAACCAAGAAGGACCACTTCTAAAAATGAAGTATCAGGTCCGGCCTTTCCGTTTGGGTAGCATTTGGCAGGATTGCATTTGTGTGGTCAAGTATTTTGAAAAGGAATCTTTTGAGATAGGCTACGCAATGGAAGTGGCGTATGCATATGGTAAAATGCAGGAAAAATGCGATAGCATTGTCATGCTTTCTGACGATGGCTTTGTGTATAGGCTAAGGGACAATTATTATTACAGAACCTACAAAGGTAGAGGCATCCCTGAAAAATGTGTAAAGATTGTTTGGCCTGAGACTCGTTTTTATCAGCAAGCTGACAAGGCGTTGCTTTCATCCAATAAAGTGGAATGCGTGCTTTCCGAAGGGGATATCTATCATTATTGTCCTGCATCTGAGAGTTATGATGCACATTATTATTACCTTTATCAAGATAAGTATATGGCAAGACCTGTGCTTGTCGTTGATGGGGATGCAGTGCAGTTGTATGGAGACTGTAAGGAGGAGGACTTAATGTTTAAGTATTCTTATAATGGTAATCATTGGATGGCAGTTGTGGGAGACCGTTTTTGGGTTGACGGAGTCGCTAAATATGCTGGAGACTTTGTTATTTCCGATTTCCTGATCACCGACAATGGAGATTATTACTATAAAGCCTCGAAGAAGGGAGAAGACGGTAAGGGTGAACTGATTGTCATTAATGGACAGGTTGTTCGCCGACAGACTCAGATAGGCTATTTTGGTCTTGATGCGCAACAGAAGTTGGTGTTTCATTTTTTGTCGGGAGGTCAATGGTATGTATATTCTAATGGGGTCATCAACGGTTTGTGTGACGATAATAATGCAATCTGCTATTCGGATGATTTAAGAGAAGGTCTTGTAGTCAAACAATGTTCTGACGACATGAAGCATACGCTTTCTTATGTTATCGGCGAAGCCGGTATTACAATAGATAATGTGACGCTGGGGGGATTTGTCCCATTTCAGGCACGTTTTGACAAAACCCGTAATTGTTTTTGCTGGAATGCCATTGAGTGGAACAAAGAAGGGAAAGCGGTATTGGTATTGTATAAGTACAATATTGAAAATAATTTCATCAAAAACATGTTCAGGTAAAGAAAAGTTTCGTAATTTCGTGGACTTTTTGAAGACGACAGAATTTATCAACTAAAAAGTATAAGAATCATGCAAAACATTGATTGGGCCAATCTTACATTTGGCTACTACCCAACGAATTACAATGTCCGCTGCTACTATCGCAACGGTCAGTGGGGCGAACTTGAAGTGACCTCCGAAACCAGCATCAACATCCACATGGCTGCTACCTGCCTTCACTATGGCCAAGAGGCTTTTGAAGGCATGAAGGCCTTCCGTGGCAAGGATGGCAAGGTGCGTATCTTCCGCATGGACGAGAACGGCAAGCGTTTGCAAAGCTCTTGCGACGGCATCATGATGGCCAAGCTCCCCATGGAGAAGTTTGAAGAGGCTATCATCAAGGTCGTGAAACTCAACGCCGAGTTCATTCCGCCATACGAGACCGGTGCTTCATTGTACATCCGTCCGCTGCTCATCGGTATGGGCGCCCAAGTGGGTGTGAAACCCGCCAGCGAGTACCTCTTCGTGGTCTTCGTGACCCCCGTCGGTCCTTACTTCAAGGGCGGCTTCATGGCCAACCCATACGTCATCACGCGCAAGTATGACCGTTCGGCCCCGCTCGGCACGGGTATCTACAAGGTGGGTGGCAACTACGCTGCTTCCATGCGTGCCCACGTTGAGGCTTGCCACGGCGGTGAATACGCCTGCGAGTTCTACCTCGACGCCAAGGAGAAGAAATACATCGACGAGGCTGGCGCCGCCAACTTCTTCGGTATCAAGAACGACACCTACATTACGCCTCAGAGCACTTCGATCCTACCTTCCATCACCAACAAGAGCCTCATCCAAATTGCTGAGAGCCTCGGTATGAAGGTCGAACGTCGTCCTATCCCTGAAGAGGAATTGGCTACCTTCGAAGAGGCTGGCGCTTGCGGCACTGCGGCCGTCATCAGCCCCATTTCGCGCATCGACGACCCCGAAACGGGCAAGTCGTACACCTTCGGCAACGGCAAACCTGGCCCATGGAGCGAGAAACTTTACAACAAACTCCGTGGCATCCAGTATGGCACTGAGCCTGACGAGTTTGGCTGGACCACAATCATCGAAGGACTCTGATTTAGAGAGTTTTTCAAAAATCTTGAAAAAATGCGTCACCCAGTGGCGCATTTTTTTAATTAATGTGTATTTTTGTTGCTGAAATAAAAGTATCAATCAACTAATAATACAACTATGAAGAAATTTACTTTTGCCTTAATGGTTTTGCTGGCACTCACTTTCTCGTTGAAGGCTCAGCAGTTTGTATCCACTGAACCTTCCAACAGGAACGTCATCCTCGAAGAGTTTACGGGGCGTAATTGCCAATACTGCCCTGATGGTCATGCGGTTGCAAATCAAATTGCGGCCGACCACCCCGGAAGGTTTTGGGCTGTCAACGTCCATGCAGGAGGCTATGCCCCAACCTCTTATCCGAATTTCAACATTCCTGAATCCGCTACTATCCTTAGCGGTTTCAGCGTGTCTGGTTTCCCGGCTGGTGTCATCAACCGCTCAACTTCAAACGGTCAAGACCGTAATTTATGGAACAACCAGACCAACCAACAGTTGAATCAGGCCTCTGAGTGTAACATTGCGGGTAGGGTGATTGTCAACCCTGAGACTCGTGTTGCTACCATTACTGTTGAAGTGTATTACACGGCCAATAGTTCGGCTGATGAGAATTATTTGACAGTTGCTATGCTTCAGGACAGCATCCTCGGCTCCCAGTCGGGTGGCGCCACCTGGAATCCCGGTCAGATGATCAATGGTCAATACGTTCACATGCACATTCTTCGCCACATCATTCAGCCAAATGCTTGGGGCGAGGCCATTTCTCCCACTACACAGGGCACTTTGATCACACGCGAATATGTTTATGAAATTCCTGAAATCATCGGTAATCCTAACGGCGTGGCAGTTGACCTCAACAATATCACTTTCCTCGCTTGGGTTTCCGAACGTTATCAGGGCACTCCCACCCGCCCTATTCTGACAGCTTGCGAACTTGACCAGGTGCAGGGTGTTGATGCTCCTATTTATCCTATTCTTAAAGGCGTAAGCCAAGTAGGCGGATCCACCTGCACACATGCAAAAGACGTTGAGGTGAGTGTCCAAAATATCGGTACAGAAACCTTGACTTCCATGACGCTGCAAGTTGAGTTTGAAGGCGAAACAAAGATTGTCAATTGGGAAGGTGAGTTGACTCAGTATGACATTGAACAGATTGGCGTGATTTTGGATGTTCCTTTTGGCACTCATCCTGTGCATGTGACACTCACCGAGGCCAATGGCGAGACCATGTCAAAAGAAGCCTCAGGCCTGGTTGAATGTATTGAATGGGGCGAACTCGTAACTGAAAACGACGAGGAAAACCTTCGTCTCGAACTGATGCAAGACAAGTATGGCGCGCATATTACGTGGGACTTTACTATTTCTGATGGAACGGTTATTGCTTCCGGTGGTCCATACACTACTTTGGCTGGTGGAGCCACGGCTACCCAGCTTCATCTTGAGACCATCACGGTTCCTTCCAATGAATGTGTGAAATTCAATATTTACGACAGCCAAGGCAATGGCATCTGCTGTTCCTACGGCCACGGCTATTACATCGTCAAGGACAGCCAAGGCAATGTGCTCTTTGGTGACGAGGATGATGGCAACTATGGTGAAGGCGCATCGCACCTTATCTCGGTGATGGGTCCCCAAGCCACGGTTGAAGTGGGTGGCACCGAGGTCAGCAATGTGGATTACAACCATGCCGACTTTATTTCCTCTTTAGTCTATGATGGTTATCCCGACGAGGTGGGCTTCGAATGCCGCAAGGTGACGAGCTCCGAGTCGATGATTATCCACGGCATCCTCAATGAGTTCCAGAAGATTTTGGGGTCGACCGATGAGCTTGAGCACACCAGCATCTATATGGTGAAGGCCTATGCCATTGTCAATGGACAAACTTACTACGGAGCCGAGACCACCTTCCAAACTTGGACGGAAAGCGTTGCCGAACTCGAACAGAGCCTGAAGATCTATCCAAATCCGACTACGGGCGTGCTCAACATCCAAGGTGAAGGTATGACAAGCATTGAGGTCTACAATGCCGTAGGTCAACGTGTAATGACTCAAGCTGTCAATGGCAATGGCATCCAATTGAATACGGAGAGCCTCAACAATGGCATCTACTTCCTTCGCATTCAGGCCAATGATGGTGCTGTGCTGAACCGAACCTTCTCGGTGGCCCGTTAATCGGGTTGCTGGTGCAACGAAAAAAGCCGCTTCAACCGAAGCGGCTTTTTTCGTCATTGCGAGCGAAGCTAAGCAATATAGAGTCTAAAACCCGAAGAAAGGAATTAAACCAATCCCTTCTCTTTCAGCAGCTTTGCCATCTGTTCCTGCAACTTCTTCGCTTCCTCACCAGCGCGAACAGCAAAGTCGCTTCCATTCGAAGCATAGATGATACCTCTCGATGAGTTGACGAGCAAGCCGCATTCGTCATTCAAGCCGTTGTAGGCCACGGCCTGCAAGTCCCCGCCTTGTGCACCCACACCGGGTACGAGGAAGAAATAGTCGGGCAACAACTTGCGGATCTCGCCCAACTCCTCGGGATGTGTGGCTCCAACGACAAACATCATCTGTTCTGAGGTAGCCCAAGTGGTGGCCGTTTGCAGCACCTGCTGGTGCAACATCCTTTCTCCGACATTCAGGTATTGGAAGTCCTGCGAGCCTTTGTTGGAGGTCAAGGCCAAGAGGATGACCCATTTGTCTTCGAAGTTGAGGAAAGGCTCCACGGAATCCTTGCCCATGTAAGGTGCCACGGTCAGTGCATCGGCTTTCAGGGTGTTGAAGAAAGCCTTGGCGTAGTTGGCCGAGGTGTTGCCGATGTCGCCACGCTTGGCATCCGCGATGATGAAGATGTCGGGGTGGTTGTTCTTGATGTACTGGACGGTGCGTTCAAGACTTTGCCAGCCTTTGGCTCCATAGACCTCGTAAAAGGCCGTGTTGGGCTTGTAAGCCACTGCGTAGGGAGCAGTCTTGTTGATGATCTGCTTGTTGAATTCAAAGATGGGGTCGTCCATGGCCATGAGGTCTTGCGGGATCTTGTTGATGTCGGTGTCTAATCCGACGCAAAGGAACGACTGCTTTTTCTTGATTTGCTCAAATAACTGGTGTTTATTCATAGGATTGTTTATTGACACGGGACACGGGACTGCGGGACACGGGACAACGGTCTCGCGTCTCGTGTCTCGAAGTCTCGTGTCAAATTATTACTCATTATGATTCAATGTTTTCTTTTAAGCGTTCAGCGTTTTCCGCCATTTGTAATCTGTTGATGATCTCATCCAAGTCGCCATCCATGACGGCGGCGAGGTTGTAAACCGTCAAGCCTTCCACGCGGTGGTCGGTGACGCGGCCTTGAGGGTAGTTATAGGTGCGGATCTTCGCCGAGCGGTCACCAGTCGAGACCATGGTCTTGCGCTTGGCGGAGATGTCGTTGATGTATTTCTCGTACTCCATGTCGTAGATGCGCGTACGCAGTCGCGCCAAGGCGCGTTCGCGGTTCTTGGGTTGGTCGCGGGTCTCGGTGCACTCGATGAGGATTTCCTGCATCTCACCCGTGTTGGGGTTCTTCCACATATAACGCAGGCGCACGCCCGATTCCACCTTGTTCACATTCTGCCCACCTGCGCCACTGGAGCGGAAGGTGTCCCACTTGATTTCTCCTTCATTGATTTCCACGTCAAACTCCTCTGCTTCGGGCAACACGGCCACGGAAGCGGCAGAGGTATGGATGCGGCCTTGTGTCTCGGTTTTGGGCACGCGCTGCACACGATGTACGCCCGACTCGAATTTCAGGATGCCATAGCAACCATTGCCCGTGACGGTGAAGTCGATTTCCTTGTAGCCGCCGCTCGCGCCTTCGCTGACGGAGGTCACTTCGACCTTCCAGCCACGGTTTTCGCAGAACTTGGAGTACATACGGAATAGGTCGCCGGCAAAAAGACAAGCCTCATCGCCACCCGTGCCTGCACGGATTTCCATGATGGCGTTCTTGCTGTCCTGCGGGTCTTTGGGAATCATCATCACGCGGATGTCCTGCTCCAGCTGCTCGATGCGTGTTTGGGCGGTGTCCAACTCCTCCTGCGCCATCTTGCGCATCTCCTCGTCCTTCTCCGTGGCCAGGATTTCCTTGGCTTCTTCGACATTGGCTTTCAAGGTCTTGTATTCCTTGAAGGCCATGACGATAGGCTCCAAGTCCTTATAGTCCTTGTTGAGCTTCACGAACTTCTTCATGTCGGAAGCCACGGCAGGGTCGGCGAGTTGTTCGCCCATCTCCTCCCAGCGGTGTTTAATAGTTTCTAATTTTTCGGTGATGTCCACGGTTTCAGAATTGTTGGGCAAAGGTACATAATTATTTGCTATCCAGTAGCCAATCTATGAGGTTGATTTTCTTAATACCGTCAATAATTGAATTGTCGAAATCGGTGGTCAAAAGATATTTTGGATAGTTGTCACGAATCCTTCTTAATGACGACAATTCCCTTTCTAAGGTTTTTTCGTCATTAACGGTGTAGGCGACTTGATAATACTCCAATTGTCCGTCATATTTTTTCACAACGAAATCGACTTCGTTATCCTCTGACTTGCCAACATATACTTCTCCGCTACGGCGTAAAAGTTCGAAATACACTACATTTTCCAATTTGTGGCCTAAGTCAGCATCAATTTTATTGGTTTGCAGTATGTTTTTCAATCCCAAATCAACGACGTAATACTTGCAATTGCTTGCCAGCAAACGCTTTCCCTTGATGTTATATAATTGTACGGGATAAATCAGATAGGATTCGGTAAAAAACCGAATGTATTTCTGAACGGTGTTGTGCGACAGACTTTCCTTGGTAACTCGCTTTAGTTCGTCTGCGATGTTGTTGGGAGAAATAATGCTGCCAATGCTGTCGAAAAGAAAGTTGATGATACGTTGGAGCGTGTCGAATTTACGAAGATGGTGCCGTTTGGAAATATCTTTTACGACTATGGTATCATACAGCGATTTCAGGTATGTATTCGTTAGTTCGGGAGATATTTTCGACAAGTTCGTTGCTTCAGGGAAACATGATCCGTTCATGTATTGGCGGAACAATCGACTGGTATCTTTTTGCTCTTCAAATGCTGTTGCGTATTCAGCAAACGAGAATGGATGCAGGTTGATGGCAATGTATCTTCCGGAAAGCAAAGTTGTTAATTCGCTTGACAATAGGTAAGCATTTGAGCCTGTGATATATAAGTCAATGTCCTTTTTGACGTACAAGGCATCAACAAGTTTCTCGAAATGGGGGATAAGTTGGACTTCGTCAAGAAAGACATACTTTTTCTCGGTGGAAGGAAGTTTTGTTATGATCAAGTCATAAACTATTCTCCAGTCTTCAAATTGGCTGTTTTCGCGTTCTTCAAAGTTCAGGGAGAGGATACGTTTTTCATTAACTCCTTTTGATTTAAGGAGCTCTTGAAACTCAATCATCAAGGTAGATTTTCCACAACGGCGTATGCCAGTGACTACTTTGATGAGGTCTTGATTGCAAACAGCCTCTAATTGAGCAAGATAAGTCTTTCGTTGTATCATTGTGCAGTTGTTTTCCCGACAAAAATACAAAATTATTGACGAAAATTGGTGTTTTTGCCAAAATTCGTCAATAAAAGCTTCGGACAATACCCGTGACTATCGTTTTGATTTTTCGGTGAAGTCTATGGTGTTTGATTAAAGGATTAGTTTTTTACCCACTTCCCGCATAGGGTAGAACTTGAACTATATGCTTTCCAGAAGTAGACCCCAGAAGGCCAATTGTTTGTGTCGATACGAATTGTGTTTCCGGAAATGGCTTGGTTGCATACTTGACGCCCCATCAAATCATAAACAATCACATAAGAGAACAGAGTTTCAGTTTGGATAGTGAATTGGTTTGATCCTGGATTAGGAAAGACTTCTGTTTGATGGGGAAAAGAGGATTCTATGACATTACCAGTGCATGTGTATCTTGCTTGAAAAGATTGAATATTGCCAGAAAGAATAGATGCTCCGTTATTATAACTGACAGTGGTTTCGATATTGTAGTCACTATCAATCCATTCACCATCAACATAATCTTTCCATTTTGCCTCTATGAAATTCCCAGAATCGTCAAAAGAATAGTCGCACATGGAAAAGTTAACCCATTCCCCGTCTTGCCATTCTTGCGTGCTCTCTATTACTAAGCGGCCATTGGAAATGAAATTAGTTGTGCGGTATCTATTTATCCATTCATTATTCCAAGATTGGGAAATGACGAATGCCTTTCCTTCCTCAGGGCGATATTCGTAAGAATTGTTTTCATAATTGTCCCAATCCTCTTTTGTATAATTCCATATCTGATGCAACTTATTGGAAAGGTTGTCGTTTTCATAAGAGTATATGAACAAATCCCTGTTGTTCCATGTTGAATTACCCCATCTTTGGTAACATTCGGAAGTCATTTTATCGTTTTCATAAATATATAACCAACGGCAAAAATAGATATCAAGATTATTCAAAAACACACTTTTGCTGACCAAATGGCCAACTTCATCGTATTCAAATCTATCCTCCTGGTGACTATCTTCATAACCATCTCCATTCCAACCGGTTATATACACAACTTTTACTCTGTTTTGAATGTCGTATGAGTATTCTTTGATAGTGTAATACTGCCATTGTCCGTTTGGCCTTTGCTGTTCTATTCTAAAAGTTTTTAGCCTTCCATATTCATCATATTCAAATGAATAACGATTTGCTTGTAGCCATTGATTATAGTTGGAGAAAGCATAATTCATTATTTGATGGACATGACCATCTGGAAGATAATTGAAGACATATATGTAATGACAGAGAGAATGATAGACTCCTCCATTAATAGGATTAGTATAGTTATACCATTCACTCCAATTTAAAGTGTCCAACTGATAGTTGGAATTGTTGCAATGGCCTTGGTAATAAGAGCTTTCGGGAAAGAAAGCATCAATAAAAGTGTTATTGAATTGAGCATTGGCAATGGTATGAAACAGAAAAACGAATACTAACGATGAGAGTAGCTTTTTCATTGTTTTTGTTTTATGGTTTGTTTAATATTCAAAAGTTCCGAACTCACTCTTAATCGTCAATCTCTTAGTGTCCGAAGCCTCCACGTGTCCAATAATTTGGCTGCCGATGTTGAACTGTTTTGCAATGGCAATCATTTCATTAGCAGCCTTCTCGTTGGTGTAAATCTCCAAACGGTGGCCCATATTGAAGACTTTGTACATTTCGTGCCAGTCCGTGCCCGAAGCGGCTTGGATCATCTTGAACAAAGGCGGCAAAGCCAGCATGTTGTCTTTCACAATGTGCAACTTATCCACGAAGTGCAGTACTTTTGTTTGGGCACCACCGCTGCAATGGATGATGCCGTGGATTTGCTTGCGGAACTCCTTCAGTATCGGAATCATCAGCGGGGCGTAGGTGCGGGTGGGCGAGAGGATGAGTTTGCCCACATCTACGCCTCGGACTTCGGTCGGGTCGGTGAGTTTGTGTGGACCGGAATAGACTAAATCTTCAGGGATGCTGTGGTCGTAGCTCTCGTCGTATTTCTCGGCCAAATAATGGTTCAACATGTCGTGGCGTGCTGAGGTAAGGCCATTGCTGCCCATACCGCCGTTGTAGCTGTCCTCGTAGGTGGCTTGTCCGTAGGAGGCGAAGGCCACAATGACATCGCCGGGCTGAAGGTTGTTTTCAATCACTTCGTCGCGGCGGATGCGTGTCGTCACGGTGCTGTCCACAATGACGGTGCGCACCAAGTCGCCCACATCGGCGGTCTCGCCACCGGTGAGCCAGATGCCGATGCCTAAGTCGCGGAGCTTCTGCAAGAAATGCTCCGTGCCGTTAATCAAGGCGGAGATCACCTCGCCAGGAATCAGGCTCTTGTTGCGCCCGATGGTGGAGGAGAGGAGCATGTTGTCGGTAGCGCCAACGCAGATGAGGTCGTCGGTGTTCATCACCACGGCGTCTTGCGCCACGCCTTCCCAAACGCTCATGTCGCCGGTCTCTTTCCAATAGAGGTAGGCCAACGACGACTTGGTTCCAGCGCCGTCGGCATGCATGATGTTGCAATAGAGTGGGTCGCCACCGAGGATATCGGGGATGATTTTGCAGAACGCATTGGGATACAAGCCTTTGTCAAGGTTCTTGATGGCGTTGTGGATGTCTTCTTTTTCGGCTGATACGCCGCGTTGGCTATAACGATTGTCCATGTTTTTTGACTTCGGGACTTCGGGACTACGGGACTACGGGTTGGAAGTCTCGCAGTCCCGTAGTCTCGTAGTCTCGCAGTCAATATTATTTAAACTTCAATTTTTTCTCTTTCGTGTCAAACTCGAAGTTGCCGAGTTGCTTCATGTTCTTCTGTCCGATGACCCATTGCTCGATCATCTTGCTGACCACCTTACACTCCACATTGTAGAGCGAGCGGCCTGCGATTCTCACTTCCTTGATGACGACAATGGAATTGTTGGCGATGCCACCAGTGGTGAGGATCTTTTCCGTGTCGCCTTTGAAATCGTCTGCTGTGATTCGGCCGTCCTTCAGTAGCTGCAGAGCACGGCTCTCCGACACGCAGAAGTCGGCGTTTTGACTGTAAGTGAAAGGTTCTTTGTAACCGTCCACATTGGCAATGAAGTTGAAATAGCCCTTCTTGTCAACGGTGAACGTCTCGCTTTGTTCATCTTGTGGGTTGATGGCGATGTTGACGGTGCCGCCTTCTTTGATTTCGTCGCGCGGCACGTAGTCTTTGCTCAAGATGCGGAACTCGGTGCGGCGGTTCATCTGGTGGGCGGCTTCGCGAATGTCGTTGTTGGGCAGTTTGTTGATGAAGTCTTCGGTAAGTCTTGTTCCTGCTTTGAAGGTGTAGCCTCTCACGGTCATGTCTTTTTGGATGGTGCGCGGTACCCTTTCGCCATAGCCTTTTGCAGTTAGGCGCAAAGGATCAATGCCCCGGATGATGAGGTAATCCACAACGCTTTGTGCACGTTTTTGCGATAGGATGTCATTGCGCTCATCGGTATCGCGGGCATCGGTGTGTGAGGCCAATTCGATGGTGATGGTCGGATTGACTTGTAGGGTCTCAATCAGGCCTTGCAACGAGTCTTCAAATTGGGGTTTGAGGTCCCATTTGCCCAAGTCGTAGAGGATGTCGGGCAGCATGATGGGTTCTTGCGGTATGGGCTCGATGTCGAAGTCTTGCACGATGTCCTTGCTGAACTCCAAACCAATGGTGGTTTGTTGTGCAGTTAGGGTGAAGTAATTGTCCTTGTCGATGGTGATGTCGTAGGTCGTGTTCTTGTTGATTTGGCTGTCACTGAAGTTGAAATAGCCTTTATCATTGGTTCGGGTCATGATGTTGGAACCGTCGCTGCCAATGAGGCGTACGGCGGCGTTGCTAGCATACTGCTTGGTTTTGGCATCTTTGACAGTGCCCGAGAAGGTGAATAGGATGGGCGGCTCTTCAAAGTAGTAGATGTTGTCCAAGCCACGGCTGTTGCCACGGTTTGAGGAGATGAAGCCGCGTTCGTCGGTGGGGTGGAAGACGATGGCAAAGTCGTCGCCGATTGAGTTGATGGGGTATTTCAGGTTGCGTGGTTCGCCCCATTGTCCGCTGGTGTCCATTGAGGAGACGAAGATGTCGAGTCCACCCATGCCGCCGTGGCCGTCTGAGGCGAAATAAAGGGTCGTGTCGTACCTCAAGAAGGGGAAGACCTCGTTGCCGGGCGTATTGATGCGTTCACCTAAATTGAAAGGATGCTTGAAGGGCTCCGTGGTGTTGTCGCGCATGGCCACCCAGATGTCGTTGCCACCAAAGCCGCCTTTGCGCTCGGCAGCGAAGTAGATAATCAGCTCGTCGTTTGAGAGTGTGGGATGTCCAACGATATCTAAGGTGTCGACACCAGCAATCTCCACAGGACGTGCCTCCGAGAAGGAACCGCCGCTCTTGCCAGCCACCATGATTTGGCAGCCGTTCTTGCGATGGGCTCCGTTTTGGCAGCGTGTGAAGTAGAGCTTAGTGTATTTTGAGTTCATGAAAGGTGTGCCTTCGCTGGCCTCGGTGTTGATGTTTTCGGCTTCATCGGCAAGCACAGGAGTGCTCCAGTCGCCTTTGCGGTCTTGCTTCGAGGTGAAGAAGTCGGCAAATTCTTGACCTGTAATGCCGTCTTTTTCTTTGCCGGTGGCAGCATCGCGGGTAGAGGTGAAGATAATCTCGTTGTAGTTGTTGTTGAGCCAAGTGGCGCCAAAGTCGGAGTCTTTCGTCGAATTGACTTTTTTCAGCATCGTGAGTTGGTATTTCGACGGGTTCTCCATCCATTCTTGGATCTGTTGTGTGGTCTCCACACCGAGAGGGCCTCTAGGGTCGCCAGGGACCCGTTGCGAATAGGCTTCATACATTTCGATGGCATCCTTGTATTTCTCGTTCATCTTATAAGTCTCTGCTATATAAAGATAGACTTCTGGATGGGTGTTGGGATATTCGGTTTTCAGTAGCCGCTTGTAGAAAGGTTCGGCGCGTTTGGTAAGACCGATGAGGCGATAGCACTCACCCATTTGGAAGCTGATGCGGTTACGTTCTTCCTTGTTGCGGCGCACCTTGCGGTATGCCTTCTTGTAGCGGTCAGCTGCCTCGATGTATTGCTTGCGCCCAAAGGCCAAATCGGCATTCTTGGCAGGATTTCTTCTTTGGGCGTAGATGTCGGAGCTCATGAAGATGAACAGCGCCGACATGATGATAAGGATGTATCTTTTCATAGATGTGAATTCTCTTTTTCTTAAACGCCGATTAGGCGTTATTATTATCGGACAAAGGTACAACAATTCCATGAATTGTAAAGGTAGATATGTAACAAAAAAATCCTGTCGAAACGGGATTTTTTTATAGGACCTTGTTTGTTCTAGTTATTTGGTCTTTACTATTCGACGTGTCAAGGTCTGGCATTGACTGACGGCTTGCAGGATATACAAACCGTTAGGCAAGCCCGACAGGTCGAGTTGAACCTTGTCATGGCCTTTAACGTCAAGGCTCTTCATCTTTTGTCCATCAGTGTTGAAGAGAAGTATTTCATCGATCTCTTCTTGGCAGTTGATGTTGACATAATCCTTGGTGGGATTCGGATAGATGCTGAACAGGACTTTGTCCGACTCTTCCACTCCCGTACCTTGGGTAATCTTGATGTCAAGCAAATAGGAGCCGGTTCTTCCTTCAAAATATGGTACAACGCAGAAGTAGAGCGTGCCACCGCCGAAGGCGAAGCTCCCGTCCATGACGTCGTCAACATATTCTGACCAGTTGACTCCGTCAGTCGAATAAGTAAACATGGCATCAACGGTATAATAGGTGCTGTTGCCAGTATTGTAAGAGTCGTGCAGGCGTGGGAGAATGGTATAGTTTCGTCCCGCTTCCAATTCTATCTTGTAATAATCGATGTCAGTGTTGTTGTGGAGGTTGGATCCTGTGGTACTGATGGTAGTCGAAACGCCTGTTAAGAAACATGGTAGGCGGTAGGCACTGCTAACGGTGTTGTTGGCTTCGTATTGGTCGATGCTAACAGGGGAACCTACCACCTCAACACGAACGGGGTTTGGGTACGCGTATGCGCCAGCATAATACCAATTCGAATCACCTTGCTTTTGGTAGGCCAACTCCATGTAGTAGGAACCAGGTTCCACAATGATCTCGCCAGTGAAATCAAGGCCCCCATCATAATAGTATCCAGAACCTAAGCCGTTTGAGCAATTGAGTATGGCAATGTTTTGAGCCCAGGAACCGTCAAGGTTGGCCAGATTGACTCTGAAATTGCCGTAGAAAGTATCGGTGCCCGAGTTCCAAATGTTTACGTTGACAGTTGAAGTGGTACCATAATACAAGTAATCGCCTGTCAGGATTTCAAAGTCGGAGTAGGTCTCGATGTCTTGTTCATAAACGATGTCGAAAAAAGCGTCATGGTATTCTTTGCGGTCGATGAAATTCCATAGTTCACCACCGTCCAAACTATACAACATGGCCAGACCGTATGAACCTGGCAGATAGGGCGGTCCAGCTACACTTTCCAAGTTACCGTGAACGTATTTGCCTGGCTGCAGGGGAGAGGAAGTCCTATCCCAGTATTTCATCACTTTAAGGAAAACGTATTCGCCATTTGTATCTTTCTTGAATATTCCAGCACCGATGTAACCAGAAAAACTCTCATCACCTCTGTTGGCGACTTCAGCATAAACCGAAAGGTCGTCATAAAACCAATATTCAGTCTCGCTCATCACAGGGCTGCTGTAATAAGAAAGCGCGAAGCCAGTGGTGCTGCCACCACCTCCACCTCCACCACCGTGTTGGTTAGGCTCAATGCCGATGAGGGCTTGCTGGTTTTGGGAATAGGTGTGCGAACCAGGATTCAGACTGTTGATGTAGAAATAGTCGTCATAATTGCCACCCCAACCCCAGTTGAAGTGGAAATAGTTGCTGGCATTGTAACCGTCGCATACGAAGGCGTGGCCGCCTGAATTGCTGAAACCACCATATACCATGGGACGCGAGTTGTCCAACTCGTTTTTGAGGAGATTGATCCATTGGGAATCACTGTAGTTGCTTTTCCTCTCGCCGTGTAAGCTATCTTTGTAGTCGAAATACGTCTTCAATGCCAGCTCGGCGCAAGGACGATTGGCTCCATTGTCGATGATATAGGCTGCACTACCGCTGTCAGGATAAACAGTGGTACCATACATCATCTCAACGCTGACGCCACAGTGGTACATTAACGTGGCCACAGCCTCGTTGGGCGTATTCACGAAATTGGGCATGGCCGACCAATCATAGTTGGTGTTGCTGAAATCGACATAGAGTGTACCATACTCGGGGTGTGAAGAGGGAACGTAGGAGTGATTGCCAAAGCCTTGTGCGGGATGCGACCAGTATTTCATGACTTGAGCCATTGCAGTAGCCACACATCCCGTCACTGCTCTTGCCCCAGCATTGCTGTCGTAGGGACATAAGGCATTGTAGTATGGACTTTGGTTCCATTTGGTCTGAACCAAAGGTCCAACGGCTTTTTCCGACTTGATGGGAAGTGTCTTGCATTGGCGTAAGCAATCCCAGTCGTTACGGATTTCTTTGCTTGCATTGAGCTTCATAGTAGTCGCTTCCTCGATTTGAAGGGCATAGTTGTCAAGCCAAGCCTTGAAGTTGGGCGGGAGCTCGCCATCACCGAAATTGTTCTCATACGAGTAACCCAATATAGGGGTGACACAATCATCGGCAGCCATAATGACATAGCCTTTGCCTGCTGTGTTGTTGAAGATGTAGAAGGCGCTGTAGCCGTGTTGTGGAGCCACGTTCACGAAACAGGCAGCCTCGGGCATTTGTTTGAAGACCTTTCCGTTTCTCACAGCCATGATGTTGTTTTCCTTCCAGAAGTTTTGGGCGAACTGTTTCGCCGTCGTTTCGTCAATTGGACTTCCCACCATTGTGTAGCAGAAGACCATTGTCAAAATCAAAGCAAGAATTCTTTTCATGGTATTATAGTTTATTGATTTTATTTAAGTTAAGTTGGCTTTGTTTAGATAGTGCCTTATTATTACGAGGCAAAGATAGTCAATTGGTTTAAAAAACAAAAAAAAATCCCGCCGTTTCCAGCGGGATTTTTTTTTGCAAGCAGTTTAGATGGTTAATTTTGATGATGCATCATTTTTTCTTAGTGTCTTCTGCTTCGATTTGCTTGTCCTTCTTGTTACCCTTCATCAGCACATAGGCGAACGGAGTCGACAGGAACACTGAGGAGAAGGTACCGGCCAACACACCAACCAACAGGGCGAAGATGAAGCCGCGGATGGTGTCGCCACCGAAGATGAAGATGGCAAGCAACACGACCAAGGTTGAACCCGAGGTGTTGAACGAACGGGTCAAGGTGCTGTTGACAGCGTTGGTCATATTCTCCTTCCAGGAGCTCTTCGGGTGCAGGTTGACATTCTCACGGACACGGTCGAAGATAACCACCGTAGCGTTGATGGAGTAACCGATAACGGTCAGCACAGCGGCGATGAAGCTTTGGTCGACTTCCATGGTGAAGGGCAGGATGTTGTAGAACAACGAGTACATACCCAACACAATGATTGTGTCTTGTGCCAAAGCCAGGATGGAGGCCACACCATACTGCCACTTCTTGAATCGGATGGCGATGTAGACGAACATCAGAGCCAAAGCCACGATGATGGCCCAGATGGACTTACGTGTGACGTCGCTGGCGATGGTGGCACCGACTTTCTGTGTACTCAAGATACCCACAGTCTCGTCTTCTGAAGAGAACTTCGTCATGGTCAGTTCATCTTTGTAGAGGCTCTTCAAGTTGTCGTAAAGGATGACTTGGATGATGCTATCAACAGCCGGGTTGTCATTGTCGATCAAGAACTTGGTCGTGATCTTCACTTGACCGTTGGTGCCGTAGGTCTTCACTTCAGGCGTTGACCAGTCTTCCACTTCGGTGTCGTTGCTCATTTCGAGAGCGTTGTGGATGCTGGCTTTGTCGACGTTGACGTTCGACAAGACGTCGCGCACTTGCTCAACTTTGATGCTCGGGTCGTCGAATTGGACGACGTAGTTACGACCACCAGTGAAGTCGATGCCGAGGTTCAAGCCGCGGAAGCCGAGAGAACCTAAGCTAATGACCAAGAAGGCGATGCAGATGATGAAGGAAGTCTTACGGATGTCGATGAATCTGTAGTGCTTGTCCTGCAAGAAGTTGCGGGTGAAGTTGGTCGAGAAGCTGATTTCCTTTTCTTTGGCCAGCATGCGTTCGAAAATCAAACGGGTGATGAAGATGGACGTGGCCAAAGAGGTGAGGATACCGATGCAGAGGGTGACGGCGAAGCTGTGGACAGGACCCGTACCCAAGATGATCAGGATGATACCGGTAATCAAAGTGGTGACGTTACCGTCGATAATGGCTGAATAAGCGTTCTTGTAACCGTCTTGGATAGCGAGCTTAATGCCCTTGCCAGCCTTGATTTCTTCCTTGATACGCTCGAAGATAATCACGTTCGAGTCAACAGCCATACCTAAGGTCAACACGATACCAGCGATACCAGGCAGGGTCAGCACCGAGCCGAGGCAGGACAGCACGCCAAACAAGAAGAACACGTTGACCAGCAGGGCGACGTCGGCGACGAGACCAGCCTTCTTGTAGAAGAACATCATGTAAATCAGTACGAGGATGAAGGCGAACACCATTGACCACATACCTTTCTGCACGGATTCCTTACCGAGGGTAGGACCAACGACTTGCTCTTCCAAGATTCTGGCGGGAGCAGGCAACTTACCGGCCTTCAGGATGTTGGCCAAGTCTTGTGCCTCTTCGATGGTCATGCCGCCACCGCTGATGGACGAACGGCCGTTCGGGATTTCACCATTGACGACAGGGTAGCTGTAGACGAGGTCATCGAGGACGATAGCAATCTGCTTGCCCACATTGTCACGGGTGAGGTTCTTCCACTTGTTGGCACCTTCAGGGTTCATTTGGATGGTGACCTCCACTTGGTTGCCTTGACCGTAGTCCTGACGAGCGTCAGTGATGACTTCACCGCCAAGAGCGCAGTTGTTATCGCGAGACATCTTAAGTGCGACGAGGTCAAGCACTTCGATGCTCTCACCGTCTTCGCCAGTGATGCTTTCAGGCTTCACAGTCCAAGCGAGCTTCAGTTGACGGGGGAACAGGCTCTTGGTTTCTGCCAGCATCTGGTTGATGGCGGCAGTGTCCTTCACCATGGCGATACCCACGCGTGCAGAGGCGCCGTTGACGGGCTGCAGCTTGGAGAACAGGGGATGGTTGGCATCCACCTCTTCTTCGATCGCTTGCTCTTCTTCGGTTTGGTTTTCGTTCAACTGGTCGAGGAGGGCGACATCAGTGGAGTCATTCTCAGCAGTTTCCACGCTTTCGCCTTCTTCGGCAACGGTAGCAACTTCTTCTTCGGTAGCGATGGTGTCGTTGCTCACGGCAGGAGTCTCTTCAACATTGTTCTTTTTATTTTTCATGTTGGCAGCCAGTCTGGCGTCGGCATCAATGAAAGCCTGTTGAATCTCGGAGAAGTTATAGGTCTCCCAAAATTCGAGTTGTGCGGTTCCTTGAAGGAGCTTACGTACACGCTCAGGATCCTTGATACCAGGCAGTTCGACGAGGATACGACCCGAATTTTCCAATTTTTGGATGTTGGGCTGAGCCACGCCGAAACGGTCGATACGGGTTCCGAGGATCTGATAGGAACGGTCGATGGCAGCATCGCTTTCTTCCTTCAAAACCTTCAGCACGTCGTCGTTGCTTGAATTGATGTTGATATCTTTTTTGTCCTTGAATTCCAAGAGGAAGATGGAGACGAGCTTGGCGTTGGGGTCAGTCTCCTTAAAGGCCTCGCCAAACAGGGTGACGAAATCGCCCTTGCTCTCTTGTTGGCGCTTCGAGGCCAGTTCCATGGCTTGAAGGAAAACGGGGTCTTGGGAGTCGTGCGACAAGGCCTTCACAATGTCCTTGACCGAGACTTCCAAGGTGACGTTCATACCGCCCTTCAAGTCCAAACCCAAGTTGATTTCTTTTTCTTTTGCGTCACGATAGGTGTACTTTTTGAATCCCAAATTGTACACGTTGACGGTGTTCATCGAGTCCAAATAGCTGTTTTCCAGTTTCTCCTTGAGGTAGTTCTTCGCCTGCATCTCGTCCATGTCTCTCTTTTGCATGGTCTCGGCAATGGCGTCCTGGATGGACTCTGAAACGGCGATGTCTTGTCCGTTGGCATCTTTGGGGAAGACTTGCTCAATGGCATTCTTCTCTGCTCTGCGTTCCACAATCTTAGTCACCACAGTGAAAGAAAGCTGGTACAGGAAAATGAGCGCAAAGATGATGGCTATCGCCCTAATTGCTCCTTTGTTTTGCATTGTAAAACTGATTTAATTATTTGACTTTTAATTTGTTAAATTTCAAAAAGGTACATTTTACTCCATTACGAGCCTGCAAAAATACGAAATATTTCTATTTATATTTCAACCACTTGAAAATTTCCTTGTATGAAAGTTTTTTTCCATACATCAAGATGCCCGTGCGGTAAATCTTCGCTGCAAACCAGGTCATGGCGACAAAGGTGCCTGCCAAGATGACGACCGAAAGGACAATTTGCCAGATGGGCACACCAAACGGGATCCTGACCATCATCGAGATGGGGGAGGTGAACGGAATCATCGAGAGCCATACCGATAAAGAACTGTCGGGGTTGTTGACGATATAAAATGAGGAGATGATGGCGACAATCAAGGGTACGGTGACAGGCAATGTGAATTGCTGCGAATCGGTGTTGTTGTCGACCAGCGAGCCGATGGCAGCATAAAGCGTGGCATACAGCAGGTAGCCCAAAATAAAGAAGATGAGGAAACACCCGATGATGGTTCCGAAGTCGATGGAATGGGCGATCTGGATGATGTTTTGCACGGCTTCGTTGTTCATGATGTCGTTGGAGCTGATTTGCTGGTTCATCACGGTGCCCGACGACAGGATCTCGGGGCTGCTGAGACCCATGAAGGCAGAAAAACCGAGATAGAGCGCTCCAGTGAGCAATATCCATAGCACAAATTGGGTGAGGGCTACCAACGACACGCCGATGATTTTGCCCATCATGAGTTGGAAGGGCTTCACCGAGCTGATGATGACTTCGATGATGCGGTTGGTCTTTTCTTCCGACACGCCTTGCATCACCTGTCCACCAAAGAAGATGATGAACATGTATACCAGCATCGACAATCCTATGCCGAGGGCAAACTGCACTTTGGTGAAGGTCTCCTTTTCGTTGCCTTTGTCGTCCATTCGCATGATCTGCAGGTTGACATCGGTCTTTACAGCGCTGACGATCTCTGGATCGACACCTTTGGCCATCAGCTTTTGGTCTTCGATTTCTTTCTTCATCACGTTGCTGATGTAGTTTTCTACTTCCATTGGCACTTGGCGAATGCTGTAGACGACGGCGTTCGACGGGATGTTGAGTTGTGTGGGCGGCACATATACAGCCATGTCGAATATGCCGCTTTTCACCAGTTCCTTGACCGAGTCGATGGGTTGGTTGGGCATGTTGACAAAGGTGTGTTCCTTGGTGCCAGTGAAACGGTCCTCAAACCAATGGCTTTCGTCGACGACCGCGATGCGCATGTTCTCGTTGCTCGAGTTGAGGGCGAGCATGATGGGGATGATGTAGATGGCGGCCATCAGGATGGGCCCCAGGAAGGTCAGGATGAGGAAGCTGCGCTTGCGCACGCGCGTCATGTATTCGCGCTTGATGATGAGTCCGATCTTGTTCATGAGGCTTGGTTTTGGGATTGCACTTCGTGGATAAAGATGTCGTTCATGGAGGGCAGCACTTCTTTGAAGGAGACGAGTTGCCCGACCTGCAGGAGTTGGTTGAGCAGTTCGTTGGGCGATTCGCTGAACAAGGTCAGCTTGGTCTCGTCAGGAAGGTCAGTGGATTCCACCTTTATATTATTATAGGTGTCGGCGATGTTCATCACCTTGAGGGTGTCGGAGCAGCGCACCACGATCTCGCGTTGGTGGGTGTCGTGTTGCCGCTTGATGTCGCTCACCTTGCCTTGCAATATGCTCTTGCCTCTGTTGATTAAGGTGATGCTGTCGCAGAGCTCCTCAACCGAGGCCATGTTGTGGGTGGAAAGTAGTATGGTGGCACCTTTTTCTCGCAAATCGAGGATGGCTTCTTTCAGCAGGTTGGCGTTGATGGGGTCGAAACCGCTGAATGGCTCGTCGAAGATGAGGATGTCAGGCTCGTGGATGAGGGTGGTGATGAACTGCACCTTCTGCTGCATGCCCTTGGAGAGTTCTTCCACCTTCTTGTCCCACCAACTGGCGATTTCGAACTTCTCGAACCATTCCATCAGCCTTTTCTTGGCCTCTGCTTTCTTGATGCCTTTCAGCTCGGCAAGGTAAATGGCTTGTTCACCGACTTTCATCTTCTTGTATAAGCCACGTTCCTCGGGCAGGTAGCCGATGCGGGCGATGTGGCTTTGGCTCAGTTTCTCGCCGTTGATGAGCACCTCTCCGGAATCAGGAGCCGTGATTTGGTTGAGGATACGGATGAGGGTGGTCTTACCCGCGCCATTGGGACCCAAAAGGCCGTATATGCACTGCTCTTGAATGTCAATGCACATATGGTCTAAGGCGGTGTGGTCGGCGTATTTCTTGGTGACCTCGTTGACGGATATTTTAGTCATCTCTTGTTGCTTCTGGCTTCTGGCCTTTGGCTTCTGGCTTGCTTGGCTGTTAGCAATTAGCATTTAGCTGTTAGCTTTGGTAGCTCTATGGCTAACAGCTAATGGCTAATAGCTAACTGCCCATTGCCAGAGGCCAGCAGCCAATAGCCTTAGTTAAAGTAGTCCTTTATTTTACTGAAAAAACTCTTCTCCTCGGAGGTGGGGTTAGGCTTGAAGTTGTCCGATTGGGCGAGTTGTTGCAACAGCTCTTCCTCTTTCTTGTTGACTTTCTTCGGCACCCACACGTTGACGTTGACGAGCATGTCGCCGCTGCCGTAGCCGTTGAGGATAGGCAAGCCTTTGCCTCTCAGCCTCAACACCTTGCCACTCTGCGTGCCAGGGGCAATCTTCACGCGCACTTTGCCATCAACGGTGGGCACTTCGGCTTGGGTACCCATGATGGCCTCGGGGATGGTGATGAACAGGTTGTAGATCAGCGTGCTCTCATCGCGCTCGAAGTCAGGATGAGGCTCTTCTTCGATGAGGACGAGCAAGTCACCATTCACGCCGTTGTGCGGTCCGGCATTGCCTTTGCCGCGCACGGTGAGTTGCATGCCTTCGCCCACACCGGCAGGGATGTCAATGTCGATGATCTCGTCACCTTTCATGATGCCTTCACCGCCGCAGTGGGTGCATTTCTTTTTGATGACAGTGCCTGTGCCGTTACAGGTGGGACACACCGAAGCGGTCTGCATCTGTCCAAAGAAACTGTTGACGGTCTGCACCACCTGACCACGACCATGGCAGGTGGGACAGGTCTCAGTGGAGCCGTCTTCCGAACCGCTGCCGTGGCAATGCGTGCAGGCGACGTATTTGCTGACCTTGATTTTCTTTTTCACGCCATGGGCGATCTCTTGCAGGTTCAGCTTCACTTTCACGCGGATGTTGGAGCCGCGCTGCTTGACGGTGCCGCCACGGCTGCTACCGCCTCCGAAGCCACTGAAACTGCTGAAGCCACCGCCAAAGTCGAAGCCTCGGCCAAACACGCTGTTCAGGATGTCATTCAGGTCGAAGTCGCCGAAGCCGCCGAAGCCGCTGCCACCGCTGGCAGAGCCGCCATCCATGCCGGCGAAGCCGTAACGGTCGTAACGCGCCTTCTTGTTCTCGTCGCTTAAAACGGAATAGGCCTCCGAGGCTTCTTTGAAGTTCTCCTCGGCGGTCTTCTTCTCGGCGTCGGTGCCATTCACCCACTTGTCGGGGTGCCATTTCAAGGCGGCCTTACGGTAGGCGCTCTTTATCTCATCAGGTGTGGAGTTTTTGTTGACTCCTAGCACCTCGTAGTAGTCTCTTTTTTCTGCCATTCTTGATTCCTTTCTTAGTTACCTACAACGACGCGGGCGAAGCGAATTACCTTGCCGTTCAGTTTATAACCTTTTTGGATGATGTCAAGGACTTTGCCTTTCTTGTCTTCCTCGGGGGCAGGGATCATGGTCAAAGCTTCGTGTTCATCGGTGTTGAATTCGGCATCCATCGCCTCGATTTCTTCCAAGCCTTTCTTTTTCAAGGTGTCTTTCAACTTGTTGAAGATCAAGGTGACGCCTTGCAAGTCGGCCTCGTTGCCATTCTTTTCCATGTTTTGCAATGCACGTTCGAAGTCGTCAAGCACGGGAAGGATGTCCTTGATGACGTTTTCCGATGCAGTGACGGTCAGGTCCAGTTTTTCCTTGGCGGTGCGTTTGCGGTAGTTGTCGAACTCCGAGAACAGACGCAAATACTTGTCGTTCAGTTCGGCATATTTTGCCTTTTCTTCTTCCAAAGCTTTCTCCTGGGCATGACGGATCTTGAACCGCTTTGACTTTTTGTCCGAAACATTGTCATTCGTAGCCTCTTTGGCTCCCTCTTGCTTGGGCTGTTCATCAATGGGTTTTTGGCTGTTTTCCATGTCGGGATTGACGGTGTCTTTCAAGGCATCGTCTTGATTGTTAACGTTTTCGTTTTCGGTCATGATATGTGTGTTTTGCTATTATTTTTCATTTTGCGCTAAGACACATCAAATCCTTTGCCAAAGGGTTGCCTTTGACAAAATGGCAGAATGGGCTAGGGAAAGTATTATAGACGCTCGATGAGAGGACCGTTGAGGCTCAGGGCGTTCACGCGCTTGTCGATGTATTGGTAGCCGCGTTCGATTTGGTCGCTGTTGTCGATGATGCTATCGCCTTGGGCAGATAAGGCAGCAATGAGTAGGGCAACGCCGGCGCGGATGTCGGGCGAGGCCATGCGGATGCCACGTAGGGCATGACTGCGGTCGAGGCCGATGACGTTGGCACGGTGCGGGTCGCAAAGGATGATCTGCGCACCCATGTCGATGAGTTTGTCGACGAAGAACAGACGGCTCTCAAACATCTTTTGGTGGATGAGCACGGTGCCTTTGGCTTGGGTAGCCACCACCAAAACGATACTGATTAAGTCGGGTGTGAAGCCAGGCCAAGGCGCATCGGCCACGGTGAGGATGCTGCCGTCCATAAAAGTTTGTACTTCGTAGTGCTCTTGTGCGGGGATGAAAATGTCGTTGCCACGGTATTCCATTTGGATGCCGAGCTTGCGGAACACGTCAGGGATGATGCCGAGCTGTGCAATGCCTGCATTCTTAATGGTGATCTCGCTGCCCGTCATGGCAGCCATGCCGATGAAGCTACCCACCTCGATCATGTCGGCGAGTAGGGTGTGCACGGTACCATGCAAACGGCTGACACCGTTGATGGTCAAGAGGTTGGAGCCGACGCCCTTGATGTCGGCACCCATGTTGTTGAGCATGGTGCAGAGCTGCACGAGATAAGGCTCGCAAGCGGCGTTGAAGATGGTGGTGGTGCCTTGGGCCATCACGGCGGCCATGACGATGTTGGCCGTGCCGGTGACTGAAGCCTCGTCAAGGAGCATGTAGCAGCCTTTCAGTCCACCTTGCTGAACGCTGACTTTATAGTCGTTGAAATCAAAGATGGCACCGAGTTTTTGCAAGCCGATGACGTGGGTGTCGAGCCTGCGGCGACCAATTTTGTCGCCTCCGGGTTTGGGCATGTAGGCCTTGCCGAAGCGGGCCAGCATAGGACCAGTCATCATCACGCTACCACGCAGCTTGGAAGCTGTGCTTTGGTAGTCAGTGCCATTGAAATAGTTGAAGTTGAGCGATTTGGCCTGCAAGATGATATCGTGGCGCGTTGGACGCTTGATGCTGACACCCATGCCTTCCAAGAGGGCAATCAGGTTGTTGATGTCCAATATGTCGGGCAGGTTGTGGATGGTGACTTTCTCTTCGGTGAGCAGACAGGCACAGAGGATCTGCATGGCCTCGTTCTTTGCGCCTTGTGGGATGATTTCGCCTTGCAGCTTGCCGCCGCCTTTTATCTTTAGTGATGCCATTATTAGTTTAGAGTTTAGGGTTTAGAGTTTAGAGTTTACCTAACTCTTGCATGCGTTTCTTGTAGGCCGGGTTATTCGGGTTATTCATGTTGGCCTTCAGGTTCGGCACTTTCTTCTTTTTCTTTTTGCCTTGCTGTTGCTGCTGCTTGGATTGGGGCTGACCCTTTCCCGACATGTCGCTGTTCAACCTCGACTCGTCGGCGATGACAAGACGTCCGCCGCTGATTGCTTTGAGGTCGTCGATGATGACTTGGTCGTTGACGACGCTCTTGTTCCATTCCAGGTAGTTGCGCTTCATTTGGCCGGCCAGGGAGTAGGCGAGGGCCTCACGAACTTCGTCGTTTTCCTCTTGCGAGGCGGCTTCAATCATCTTAATAAGGTATTGGCCGTAGTGACCATATTTTATATCATTATTCTGATAACCAATGTGTTGTGGTTTGCTTTGCTTCTCCAATGGAACAGGAGGTGCGTAGGGGCTGTCTAGGTCGAGGTTGTAGCCCGAAATCATGTACAGGTGGTCCCAAAGCTTGTGTTCATAGTCGCTTGATTGCTTGATGCTCGGGTTCATTTGCACCATCACGCTGATGATGTATTTGGCGGCTTCGGTGCGCTGTTTACGGTCTTCAATCTCAGGAAGTTTCTTGATCATCTCCTGTACGCAGCGGCCATATTCCGAAATGACAATCTGCTCTTTTTCTGTATTGTAGGTCAGTCCAGGTTTGTTCATCTTAATAGATTTTGCGTGCAAAGATAGTGATTTTTATTTGATAATTGCCAGCCGCGCAAACTTCAGCATGAGCATCTTCACGCCAGCTGTGTCGAAATGAACGGAAGCTTTCTTGTTGGCTCCTGCGCCTTCGATGCTGAGGATGGTGCCTGCGCCAAATTTAGCGTGAATCACGCGCATGCCTTCCTGAAGGAGGTCGGGGTTGGAAGGCTCCAGGTTTTGGTGTGCGGCAGGCTGACTGGCGGTGGGTTGGCTGGTGCTAGGTCTCGTCGTTGGCGTGTTCGGAAGGTTGCGGAAGCCATGCTCACTGAACCGGCCGAAAGTGCGTCCGCCAACGGGTGAAGTGCCTCTGAATGAGGCCTTTTGCGTCTGTTCGATGAGGCTGGCATCAATTTCGTCGACGAAGCGCGAGCGTTCGCTGAGGGTGAGGTTGCCGTACCGGTAGCGTTGTTCGGCATAGCTCAGCGTGAGTTTGGTCATGGCACGGGTGATGGCCACGTAGAACAAACGACGTTCCTCTTCCAACTCTTCGCGTGTGCTGAGGCTGAGGATGCCGGGGAAGAGGTTCTCTTCCATGCCCACGACGTAGACGTAGGGGAACTCCAGACCTTTGGCGCTGTGGATGGTCATCAGGCTGACATAATCCTCGTCAGGGTCGTCTTTCTTCATCTCGCTATCGGTGAGCAGGGCAACGTCTTCCATGAACTGTACCAGGTCGACGCGGGCAGTCTCGCCAGTGGTCTCGTCTACTTGCCGGTCGCTGAACTCCATGATGGCGTTGAGTAACTCCTCCACGTTCTCGACTCTCGACACGCCTTCAGGTGTGTCGTCTTCTTTGAGGACCTTGATGAGGCCGATGGTGTTGGTGATGTGCTTGGCCAGCTCAAAGGCATTCATCTTGGCCTGAAGTGTCTGGAAGCTCTTGATCATCACCATGAAGTCGCGGAACTTGTTGACGGTGCCCATGTTGAAGTCTTGTGGAAACACGTTGTTCTCCATGCACTTCCAGATGCTCGTGCGTTGTTCGTTGGCCGTGACCATCATGCGTTCGATGCTGGTCTTGCCAATGCCGCGGGCAGGGTAGTTGATGATGCGCAGCAAAGCCTGTTCGTCCTCGGGGTTGATGACAACGCGGAAGTAGGCCAACAGGTCCTTGATTTCCTTGCGGTCGTAGAACGAGAGGCCGCCATATATTTTATAAGGTATGTTCTGCTTGCGAAGCGCCTCTTCCATCGAACGTGATTGGGCGTTGGTGCGATAGAGGATGGCGAAGCTCTTGTTGGGCAGGTGGCGCGTCATCTTGTACTGGAAGATGCTGTTAGCCACCATGGTGCCTTCCTCGGTGTCGCTGTTGGCGTGGATGAGGCCGATGAGCTCGCCTTTCTCCTTGTCGCTCCACACCTTCTTCTTGATTTGGTCCTTGTTGTGCGCGATGACAGCGTTCGAGGCGTTGACGATGTTCTGGGTGGAACGGTAGTTTTGTTCCAGCCTAATGAGCTTATAGTCAGGGTAATCGTTCTTGAAGTTGAGTATGTTCTGGATGTTGGCGCCACGGAAGGCGTAGATGCTTTGGGCGTCGTCGCCCACCACGCAGATGTTCTCAAACAGTGCCGCTATGCGTTTCACGATGAGGTACTGGGCGTAGTTGGTGTCCTGGTACTCGTCGACGAGGATGAACTTGAAGTGGTTCTGGTATTTGTAGAGCACGTCAGGGTTGTCACGGAGAAGGATGTTCGTGAAGTAGAGGATGTCATCGAAATCCATGGCGTTAGCACGGTGTAGGCGTTCATTGTAGAGCTTGAAGAGCTGGGCGATGAGCGGCTTGTTCGACTTGCGGTCGGTTTCTTGGATCTCGGGGTCGTTGGCATAGTCTTCGGGCGAGTAGAGGCTCGACTTGGCCGCCGAGATGCGCGACAGCACCTGCTTGGCGGGGTATACCTTGGTGTCGAGGTTCAAGTCTTTGAGAATTTGTGTGATGAGAGCCTTGGAGTCGTCGGTGTCATAGATGGAGAAGTTGCTGGTGAAGCCGATCTTCTCCGCCTCGATGCGCAGGATGCGGGCGAAGATGGAGTGGAAGGTGCCCATCCACACGTTGCGGGCATCGCTGGCGTTGACGAGTTGCATGATGCGTTCCTTCATCTCGCGGGCGGCCTTGTTGGTGAAGGTGAGGGCCATGATACTGAAAGGATCGACGCCCTCTTGTATCATGTAGGCGACGCGGTAGGTAAGGGCGCGGGTTTTGCCTGAACCTGCACCGGCAATCACCATCACGGGGCCTTCCATAGTGGTAACGGCCTCACGTTGAGGCTCGTTGAGGTCTTTCAATAGGTCAATCATTGTAGATTCTTTAGGTTGGCAAAGATAACAAAAAATCTCCGACTTGGTCGGAGATTTTTTGTTTCTTGGTGACCCGGCTGGGGCTCGAACCCAGGACCCCAACATTAAAAGTGTTGTGCTCTACCTGCTGAGCTACCGAGTCAGCCTTTTTTTGCGGCTGCAAAGGTACTACTTTTTTCGTTATTGTAGCCTTTTAGCTCTAAATTTTTTTCATTCGTCCAACAATCCCTTGCCTTGGCGAACGATAACTACCTCATTTTCAGTGCAGTCAACTACAGTACTCTCCTCATTTTCACCTGCACCACCGTCGATGACGATGTCCACCAGGTCCTTGTAGCGGTCGTGAATTTCCTCGGGATCGGTGAGGTAGGGGTTGATTTCGTCTTCTTCGTCGGCCAATGAGGTGGTCATGATGGGCGCACCGAACTCCCTAACGATGTTGGTGATGATGGGTTGGTCGGGGATGCGGATACCGATGGTTTTCTTCTTGCTTTGGAAGATGCGCGGAATGTTGTTGTTGGCCTCCAAAATGAAGGTGAATGCTCCCGGAAGGTTGCGCTTCATCATCTTGAAGACGTCGTTGTTGATGGGCTTGGTGAACTCGCTCAACATACTGAGGTCGTGGAAGATGAACGAGAAGTTGGCCTTCTCCTTCTTGATGCCTTTGATCTGGCAGATACGCTCGAAGGTGCGTGGGTTGTTGATGCAACCTCCCAAGCCGTACAAGGTGTCGGTGGGGAAGATGATGGTGCCTCCGTCGGCCAAGCATTCCAAGATCATCTTGACATAGCGCGGGTTCGGATTCGTTGGGTAGAGTTTGAGTATCATAGACTTGCAAAAAATTTCGGCAAAAATACGCAAATTGTTGTGAATGGAAATGAAAAAAAACTATTTTTGCAGTCCATCTACGGGTTAGTTCCCGCAGATGTTTTTTGTTTTTATAACCTAAACACTCACTACTATGGGAGGCTTCTTCGGCACCGTATTAAAGAGACCCTGCGCTCAGGATCTTTTTTATGGCATTGACTATCATTCACATCTCGGCACTAAGCGCGCGGGTATGGTTACTCACGACGGCGAGGTTTTTCACCGCTCGATCCACGATATCGAGAACACTTATTTCCGCACTAAGTTCAGCGATGAGATGGCCGTGAACAAGTTCACAGGCAACAGCGGCATTGGTGTCATCAGCGACACGGATGCACAGCCTATCATTGTCAACTCGCATCTCGGCAAGTTTGCCATCGCTACGGTGGCCAAGATCAACAACATGGATGAACTTGTCGACCACTGCCTCGCCAACAAGCAACACTTTGCGGAACTAAGTCAAGGTAACACTAATCCTACCGAGTTGATGGCTTTGCTCATCACTCAGGGCGAGGACTTCGTCGATGGCATCCGTAACGTATATAATAAGGTGAAGGGCTCGTGCTCCATGCTCATCCTCACCGAGGACGGCATCATCGCCGCCCGCGACTTTTATGGCCGCACACCTATCGTCATCGGCAAAAACGACGACGGTTACGTGCTGGCTTCTGAGAGCCACAGCTACATCAACCTCGACTTTTCCACATGCTATAGTGTGGGTCCGGGCGAGATTGTCAAGGTGACGCAAGAAGGCGTACAACAGTTGCTTGCTCCCAACCAGAAGAAACAGGTGTGTTCCTTCTTGTGGATCTATTATGGCTTCCCCTCCACCGACTATGAAGGCGTCAACGTGGAGGAGGCGCGCTATAATGAAGGTCGTGAGATGGGCAAACAGGACTATATCGACCTCGACTATGTCTCCGCCATCCCCGACTCGGGCATCGGCATGGCCTTGGGTTATTCCAATGTGCGCAAGATCCCGTATTTGCGCGGTGTGGTGAAGTACACACCTACTTGGTCGCGTAGCTTCATGCCTGTCAACCAGAGCCAGCGCGAGCATGTGGCCAAGATGAAGCTCATCCCCAACCGCGCCCTGCTCGAAGGCAAGAAGGTGGCCTTCTGCGACGACAGCATCGTGCGTGGCACGCAGTTGCGCGACAACGTGAAGATGCTCTACGACTACGGCGCTAAGGAGGTGCATGTCCGCATCAGCTGTCCGCCGCTGCTCTTCGGTTGTCCCTTTCTCAATTTCTCGGCCTCCAAGACGGTTATGGAACTCATCACCCGCCGCTGCGTGAAGGAACTCGAAGGCGACGACAACCGCAACATCGATAAATATTGTGACCCGAATTCCAAGGAGTATGCCGAACTCCTCGAGATGCTCCGCCAACATGTCGGGGTGGACTCGCTGAAATTCAACACCTTGGATAGCGTGGTGAAGGCAATTGGTCTGCCCAAATGCGACCTCTGCACCCATTGCTTCGATGGTTCGAGTTACGGCCACGAATAAAAATTTTACGGATTTCGCTTGCCAATCCAAGAAAAGTCCGTACTTTTGCATCGGGTAAGTCTTATACGACCAGCTCCCTCTGAAATCCCCCAGGACAGGAATGTAGCAAGGGTAGGAGGTTGTAGCGGTGCGATATGAGTAGCTTACCCTTCTTTGTATCCCCCTTTTAAGGGGGCGGCCGAAGGCCGGGGGATTAAAACACAAACCATATCTCTATGAAAAAGGTTCACTTTATTGCTATAGGCGGGAGCGCCATGCACAACCTCGCCATTGCCTTGCACCGCAAGGGTTATGAAGTCACGGGTTCGGACGACGAGATATTCGAGCCGTCCAAGTCGCGACTTGCCAAAGAAGGCATCTTGCCTCCACAATGGGGCTGGTATCCAGAGAAACTCGACAACACTTACGATGCGGTCATCCTTGGCATGCACGCTCGCATCGACAACCCTGAGTTGGTACGTGCCCAAGAGTTGGGACTGAAGGTGTATTCCTATCCCGAATACCTTTACGAGCAGGGCAAGGACAAGACGCGCATCGTCATCGGCGGCAGCCATGGCAAGACGACTATCACCTCGATGATTCTGCATGTGTTGAAGCATGTCGGCATTGAGACTGACTTCATGGTGGGCGCCCAGTTGGAAGGTTTCGACGTGATGGTTCGCCTCAGCGAGACGGCCAAATTCATGGTTATGGAAGGCGACGAATACCTCACTTCGCCCGTCGATCGCGTACCGAAGTTCCACCACTATCATCCCCATATCGCCGTCATCAGCGGCATCGGTTGGGACCATGTCAATGTGTTCCCGACTTTCGGCAATTACCTCGAGCAGTTCCGCATCTTCGTACGCACTATCGAGCCGGGCGGCTGCCTCATCTACGACCAAACCGATGTGGAGGCCGACAAAATTGCCCAAGGCGCACAATGCCGTACCTTCGGCTATGGCGTGCATCCTTTTGAGAGCGATGGTCTGAAGACTACCTTGCTTTTGCCCGACGGCAGCAGGAGGGAAGTGGGCGTGTTTGGTAGCCATAACATGAAGAATATCAACGCGGCCAAACTAGTGTGCCAGCAGTTGGGTGTCACCGATGCACAGTTCTATGAGGCTATCGCTTCATTTAAGGGTGCCGCACGACGTTTGGAATTGCTGTTCGACAATGGCGACAACTTCGTCTTCCGCGATTTCGCCCATGCCCCTTCCAAGGTCAACGCTAGTGTGAAGGCGTTGCGCGAGCAATTCCCCGAGAAGCACTTGTTGGCGGTTTTTGAGCTGCATACCTACAGCAGCCTCAGCGAGGTCTTCATTGACCACTACCGTGATGCCTTGAAGCTTGCCGACACTGCCATCGTCTTCTACGACCCGCATGCCGTGGCCATTAAGAAGTTGGAGCTGATGCCTGATGAACGCATCGTCGAGGGCTTTGGCAGGGAAGACCTGAAGGTGGTGCATAACAAGGCAGAGCTGGTCGAACTATTGCAAAAAGGCCAACGACACAATGTCATTGGCGCTTTCATGAGTTCAGGCGACTTCAACGGTCTTACGACCGACGATTTGAAGGCCCTGTATGCGTAAGATCTAAGATCCCTGAGCCTGTCGAAGGGCCGACAATAAAAGACCGGCCCTTCGACGAGCTCAGGGACTTGGTTTGTCAAAACTGAAACGTCTTCTTATCAATCGCAACGTCATACTTCACATTCGAGATGACGTAAGAGTCCTTGTTGCCACTGTAGTCGTATAACACGATTTCTTTGAGCAACAGGTTTTCGGTATTGTATTTGAACACCACCGTCTTGTAGCCAACGCCAAATATCGGTTTCTTTTTTGCCGTACCAGTGACAACGTGGTATCCGCCCTCCGTATTCGTCGAGACGGTGTAGCCGTTTTCGTTGGCCAGATCTTGGATGCGGCCTTGGAAACCATAAAGGAAGATGCGGCTCAGTCCTTGCATCATGCCGCCATCCTTCAGCTTGAAGGTGCCGTGAAACCTCCCGATGTCCATCTTGATTCTTTGTGCATTGACTATCATGTAGTTGCCTGTGTTAAACTGTGCGGAAAACTCGTATGGCGTCACGAAATACAGCTTGCCATTTTGCGTGGTGGTCTTTTTGGGCTTCACCATGGTATTGGCCAGGTCTGACTCAAACGACTTGACCTTGCCGTTGACTTCTCTGATGCGATTCAATAGTGTGACATCCTGAGCTTGCATCTGCATGGCAAACAGGACGGCAGAGAGGAGAATAAGGACTTTTTTCATTGCTATTTGATAAAACAAAAAGTGGTACAGCAAAAACTGCACCACTTTTCCATATTTGGATTACTTATCCAAACTCATCAGGAACTCTTCGTTATTCACCGTTTTGGCCACGCGGTCCTTGAGGAACTCCATGGCCTCAAGCGGTGTCATGTCTGCGAAGTGGTTGCGCAGTGCCCACACGCGGGCGAGAGTGCGTTCGTCGACCAAGAGGTCGTCGCGGCGCGTACCCGATGCAACGATGTCGATGGCTGGGAAGATGCGCTTGTTCGAAAGACGGCGGTCGAGTTGTAGCTCCATGTTGCCGGTGCCCTTGAATTCCTCGAAGATGACTTCATCCATCTTGGAACCCGTGTCGATGAGGGCAGTGGCAAGGATGGTCAGTGAGCCGCCGTTTTCAATTTTACGTGCGGCACCGAAGAAGCGCTTCGGCTTCTGCAGGGCGTTGGCTTCCACGCCACCGGTGAGCACCTTGCCCGAGGCGGGCGATACGGTGTTGTAGGCGCGGGCCAAACGCGTGATGGAGTCAAGTAGGATGACCACATCGTGGCCGCATTCGGTGAGGCGCTTGGCCTTTTCCAGGACGATGTTGGCAATCTGCACGTGTTTCGAGGCCGGCTCGTCGAAGGTGGAGGCAATCACCTCCGCGTTGACGCTGCGTTGCATGTCGGTGACCTCTTCGGGGCGCTCGTCAATGAGCAGGATGATGAGGTAAACCTCAGGGTGGTTGGCAGCGATGGCGTTGGCCACTTCCTTTAGCAGGACGGTCTTACCGGTCTTGGGCTGAGCCACAATCAAGCCGCGTTGACCCTTTCCGATGGGGGCGAAGAGGTCCATGATACGCGTCGAGATGGTGCAGCCTTGATGTCCAGTGATCTTGAACTTCTCGTTCGGGAAAAGCGGTGTGAGGTAGTCGAAGGGGATGCGGTCGCGCACCTCTTCAGGCTTGCGGCCGTTGATGAGGTCGGTCTTGATGAGCGGGAAGTACTTCTCGCCGGCCTTGGGTGGACGGATGACACCCATGATGGTGTCGCCAGTCTTCAATCCCAACAGTTTGATCTGCGACTGCGAGACGTAGATGTCGTCGGGCGAGGGCAGGTAGTTGTAGTCGGAAGAGCGCAAGTAACCAAAGCCCTCTGGCATGATTTCGAGCACGCCTTCGGCACGCACGGTGCTGTCGAAATTGCTCAGCAGGTCGTCGCGGTGCTGACGTTGGTCGAAACGGTCTCTCTCTTGACGTTCTTGCTTGGGCTGTGGAACCTCTTCTTGTGCGGCTGGCTTTTCCACAGTTTTTTCTTCCTTCGTGTATGCTTCTTGTGCAGGGATATTTTCACCGCCATTTTCATGGGTGCGTTTGCGCTTCTGCTTTGCGTTTTCTTTCTTCTCACGGGCAGGACGTGGCTCAGCGGGAACCTCATTGGCCACAGGTTGAGGTGCTGCAATGGGTTCTTCAGTTTTGGGCTCCTCAGCTTTTTGTGGTTCGGGATTGATGGTGAGCTGTATGCCATTGTTTCTCTGCCATTCGTTGACAGCGGCTTCGGCATCCTTGCTGATGCGCGGACGACGGCCACGTTTGGCTTGAGAGGCTTCTATATCTGTTGTTTCTTTCACAGGTTCTTTCACGGGTTCTTTCTTGGCCTCAACGGGCTTTTCGGTAGCGGGCGCTTCCTTTGGTTCCTGCTTTTCAGGTTTCTCGGCTTTGGTGGCCTTTTGCTTCTGTTTTTTGGGTTTTGCGTTTTTCTTGATGTCGGGGTGGTCTACTTGATGGTCGATGATGTCGTAGATGAGTTGGGTGCGGTCACGGTTTTCATCGTCGATACCCATCTCGGTAGCAATGATTTTAAGGTCGTCCAACGACTTCTCATTGAGTTCAAAAATGTTGTACATAAAGAATTGGTTGAAATAATTCCAGTGAGGAATATAGTTGGTGATACAATAAATTCGGGGAACACTTTACTACGGTCAATCCTCGGATTGGCTCGTAAAAGTGGGGCAAAGGTAATGCTTTTTTTTGGAATGGCAAGTTTTTTCCAAAAAAATCGTATTTTTGCGCCGCTTTTAAAACGAAATAATTATGTCACAAAGATTGCAACCCATCTTCTTTTTCCTTTCGGCATTGGTGCTGGCTTTGTTGTTTTTCCTGCCTTTTGCCAGCTTCTATGGCGATTTTCACACTTTTGACTTGTTTGGTCATGGCATCACTTCTCCCGACGTTTGGGAGGAAGGCGTGTCGCCATTTAAGATGACGTTCTCGCTGCCCATACTGATTCTGACCGTCACAGCGATGATTCTGAGCGGTTATCTGGCCATGGGTCTGTTCCGTGCTGTGAAGTTGGCCCAGTTCCAAAAACTGTTGAAGATTGCCCGCATCAACATTATTGTCATGGTGGTTTGCATTGCTGCCTACCTCGGCTATTCCTATTTCATTATTCCTAAGATGGCCCAGACGGTTGACCCGACGATTCTTTCGCCTATCTTTAGGGCGGGCGTGGCTTTCCCCTTGGTCGCCCTCTTGCTGACCATCTTCGCCACCTCGGGCCTGAAGAAGGACATTAAGAAAGTGCGTTCCACCGATCGCATTCGTTGATGGGTTTTGATACCAATAAAAAAGAAAGCCGACCTCTTTGCGGGGTCGGCTTTCTTTGTTTCAATATAGCCTGTTGCGGTCGAGTTGGAAGATCTCCATGTCCTTGAAGGTCTTCCCGTCAATCACCATCCGAATGAAGGTGATTTGTTTATGAAATCCCGAATTGCCTGCTGCGCCAGGGTTGACGTGGAGCAGGTTGAGTTTCTTGTCGTAGATGACCTTTAGGATATGTGAATGGCCGCAGATGTAAAGGTTGGGCTTCTTCTCCTCAAGGATATGTTTCACCTCGGGCATGTAATGGCCGGGATAACCGCCGATGTGGGTCATGTAGACATCGACATCCTCGACGTGGAAAAACAGGTCCTCGGGATATTGCATCCGCACCACATGGTCGTCGACGTTACCGTGGACGGCGCGCAAGGGCTTGAAGGCAGCCAAGGCCTCGGCCGTCTCGATGTCGCCGATGTCGCCCGCATGCCACAACTCATCAACATCTTTGAAGAAGTCGAACAGCTGAGGAATGAGGGTGCAGTGCGTATCCGAAAGAATCCCTATTCTCTTCACTTGAGATTGATCATGAAGCCAATCGCCAAGACCTCCTTGAACTGGACCTTTGAGCCTTCAATCTTCACGCCAGCCTCGTCGTAAAACGGGATGTCGTAGTCGTAGATGAGATGCGTGGCAAGGTTGGCGTTGAGCCATGAGTTGACTTTCAACACGAGCATGTTTTGCCAGTCGACGTCGATGCGCTCGGGGTGGTTGAGGTAGTTGGAGAAAAGCTCGAGTTTCGAGTTGAAGTCGACGTTCTTTACGATGGGGTATTGGAACTTGGCCACGGCGCGGGCACCAAATTCATAGCGAACTTTGGCGTTCTTGGCATGTTGGGTGGTGTCGTTGGCATCCAACGAGTTGACGCCGAAGGCACCGATGGAAGCCAGGTAGTCGTCGTTGACGATGGTCACGCGGCCGGTAACGGGCGAGAAGTAGAGTGAGAAATACTTGTTGGGCACCCATTCCGCACCAAGACCCAAGCTGATGTAGGCAGGGGCAAGGAATTTGGAGATGTATTGGGTGGAATCCTTTGTGTAGTCGAAGCCGTAAGCAAACTGTGAGCGGAAGGCCAACTCCGCGGCATAGTTGAGGTGCTCGGTGGCTTTATATCCAGCCAAAGAGGTGAACTCGATTTTGTCGTCGGTCTTGATGGGCTTGCGTTTGAAATCGAAATAGCTGTAACCCAAGGAGGTGTTCAGAGTGTTGTCCCACTTGAAATTGTTTTTCTTGTAACGAAGCTCATAGCTGAAAATGCCTTGTCCGGCGACGGTGTTTTGTCCGCCTGCGGCCCAATTGGTGTAGGAACTTTGTCCGAAGTTAAGGCCGATGTTGCCTTTGTGGGTCCAGCCTTCAGGTTGCTCTTCTGGTTTTTCTTGTGCGAAAGAAACGATGGCAAAAGCTAATGCCAATGCGGTAAGTAAAACTTTTTTCATTTTGATATGGTTTTAAAAACAATTTTCAATTATCAATTTTCAATTATCAACTAATAACTATTTCCATCCTGAAAATTATGCGCTCCAATGCTAAACGTGATGTCCTGCATATTGCTGCTGCGCACATATTTTCCGTTCTTTTCTGCAGGAAGCCAAACGGTTTCTTCAAGGAGGCGGACAGCTTCGTTGTCGCAGCCACCGCCCACCGAGTTGACGACGACGATATTCGACACGCTGCCGTCGGTCTCCACCACAAAGCTCAGGCGCACCGTGCCTTGGATCTCACGCTCCTTGGCCTCGGCGGGAAACTGCATGTTGTTGACGATGTATTGGCCCATGTTGCCGCCATCGGCAAAATAGGGTCGGGCCACCTCTTCAAGCTGTTTGTATTCGTATATCTTATAAGAGGTGTCGGCTTCCAAGTCCAGCGGCACCTCGGGGCGCTCGTGGCGTTTCCAATAGCGTTTGTAACTCTTTGCGCTGAAGTCGACTTCATACTCGTAGTCGTAATCCATGGGAATGCCGATGTTGGTGGCGGGCTTCCATAGGATGGTCTTCACCAAATGCATGGCGATAGGGGAGGCCGCCTCGCTGAAGCTCGATTTGATGGTGTAGTTGCTGGCCACACCCTGCGCGTCGATGTGCATGCCGACGACGACTTTGCCGCTGTTGCCTTGTTCAAGATCGGCTTCGGGATAGACCATCGTTTTGGTTATGTAGTCCTTGGTCACCTCGTGGCCTGCGATGGGTTGAGGTGCCGTGATTTGTGCAGTCAAGTGCATCCCTGAGAAGAGGATGAGCATAGTGAAAAGGAGTCTTGCTTTCATGGCATTATTGTTTTGAAGATGCAAAGGTAACTATTTTGTTGAAATGTTGAATTGTTTATTCGTTTAATTATTAAATTGGTGGTAACTTTACAACAATTAAACAGTTCAACACTCAACGATTCAACATTATTCTTATTTTTGCACAAATTTTGAAGTCATGGAAGACAACTACAAGAACAAGATGGTGTTCGGCATCCATCCCGTGCTCGAACTGATTCGCTCGCAGAAGGAGATAGAGAAGGTTTACATCCAAGGCGGTGTGCGCTCGACCGAGATTGCGGAGATCGCCAACACCTGTCGCGCCAATGGCGTGCCCGTGCAGTTTGTGCCCATTGAGAAGATGAACCGCCTGACGCGCAAGAACCACCAAGGCGTGGTGGCCTTCATTTGCCCGATAGAATACCAACCTCTCGAAAAGGTCGTGCAGATGGTCTTTGAGGACGGCCGTGACCCCTTCGTCCTCATGCTCGACCGCGTGACCGACGTGCGCAACTTCGGCGCCATCGCCCGCACGGCCTACGCTGCCGGCGTGGATGCCATCGTCATTCCCAACCATGGCTCGGCATCCATCAATGGTGACGCCATGAAGACCTCGGCAGGAGCCTTGTCGTTGATCAACGTGTGCCGCGTGGAGAACCTGAAGGACGCCATCGATTTCCTGAAAGCCAGCGGCCTGCGTGTGGTAGGCTTCACCGAGAAGGCACACGGCAGCCTATGGAAATCCGACCTCAGGGGTCCGCTCTGTGTGATGATGGGCTCGGAGGAGGACGGCATCAGCCCCGCCTACCTCAAGCGCCTCGATGACCACCTGATGATACCCATGCCTGGCGACATTGATTCGTTGAATGTCTCGGTGGCCACGGGTATCGTCTGTTTCGAGGTGGTGAGGCAGAGGATGGGATAAATTTGTAGAGACGGTGTGCACACCGTCTCTACCCGATATGATTAATAATAAAATAGAAAAAATGGGTTAAAATGGTGATATATTCATTTTAATCACTATTTTTGCAGTGTTGAACCATAAAAATTGACGCCATGAAAAGACTGTTATGCTTTCTGTTTACGCTGCAAATGCTTGCCGTTTCTGTCGTTGCCTCCGCGCAAGTCACCATTAAAATCGAGGAGCTTTCAAGGCCCGATGCGTTGCTGCCTGTTAGGAAGGTTGATAAAGATGTGAACACGCTATCCGTGAATGTGGACGCTGACAGATTGGTTCTCCAATACGGAAATCATCCGTTTTTCTATGGGATGTATGAGGCCTACGCCAGCCATCGTCCGTTCGTGCTTTCGCCCGACATGATTTGGCTGCTCATCAGTCAGGGTTTTTCGCACCATATCAATGCCGATCCCGAGAAATACCGTGACCGCATGGTCGATTTCCAAGATAAGATATCGCTGGTGGTGGAAAGCGAGTGTCCCCTTGACAAAGCCCAATGGGATGTGCTGATTCCGGAATTTGCGCAGGAAGTAAAAGAGAATACGAAGGGGACCATCGCCGAGACGATGATTGCCGACTTCTCGACCACGACGCAATATGAGCAAATCTCCTCCGAGATTACACTAATGGAGACGACAAAGGCCTATTTTGAGTTTGTTGTGGTGTATATTGCATGTGGGATCCCAGAGGTGACCTTGTTGGGTACAACGGAAGACTGGCAAAAGGTGTACGACAAGGCAATGCAGTTGCGCTCCTTCGATTTGGCCTGGTGGATTGATGAGTTGAAGCCAATCCTGAAACAGTTTATCAAGGCATCGGAAGGCAATGCCGACATCAAGTTCTGGCGCAATATGTTCAAGTGGCACACCCAAAAGGAATATGGCACCACCAACGTTATCGACGGGTGGATAGTGAAGTTCTTCCCTTACGACAATTATGGTAAACGCTTTGACCTTAAAACCTTGACGCGAGATTCCAGTTTGCCGGATGAAATGGCGCAGGCCGATGTGCGTTTCATCGAAATCAATCCGGATGGTACAAAAGTGGAAACAATGGTTGAACTGCGAGGTGGCTTTATGGGGCTGGAACAAAATGCCACGAATTATGCCCTTACGCCAAAAATTGGATGGACGGTGCGAAAAAAGGCTGATGAAGATAGAGCGGTTATTGCGAAAATGGAAAGATCATTGCGTAATGAGGGTGAACTTTGTCTGAAAGTAAAAGAGATTCCAACTGCGTTGTCGAAATTGGATACGATTTCAGATTTGGAGCTACAATTCTCAGGCAGGGTTCATTTTCCGGATTGGATGAAAGACAAGAAAATTGGAGAATTGTGGGTTTATGGCGATATATCGCCCGAAGAAAGGGCTAAACTGTTGCAATGGTATCCTATGACGAAATTGCATATTAACCAAGTCGAGTATATAAGAAAACACAGTGAACTGGAAATCCGTACCTATGAAAATGACGTGGACGATGCCCTTGATGGGGTAGATTCTGTGGGATTGTTATGGATAGATAACCATGGTTTAGATGTCAAGATTCCAAAGTCGGCAACAAAACGGATTGGTAAAATCATCATAGATTATGAGCCTTCGCGTATGTGTGTTAAAGCATTGCGCAGGCAATTTCCCGATACCGAAATTGAGTTTTATTACTAACAGGAACGGCGGGATGTCTCGCCGTTTTTCATAACAAAATGTTATGGGGTATAGAATTCATCGTCCACCCAATTCACCACATTGTTTTCAATATAGGAGGCGATGCGGTTCATTTCTGAATTGTCGCGGATGATGTGGTCGTGGAAACGGGGTTGCCAGGCGAAATCGATATTGTTTTCATTTGCAAATTTTGTAATAGACGATTTAATGCCTCGAATAATAACAGCTAATGATCCTTGTTTTGGTGCCCTTTCCGCCATGTATTCGTTTTTGTCCGTTGGGTTTGTAGAGACGTAGCGTGCTACGTCTCCATCAGAACAAATCGATTCTGTTTGGGAGACGTTGCATGCAGCATAACCCGCTGTTGGTTTTTCCAAGACGTTGCGCGCAACGTCTCTACATGCGGAAATAACGACAATTGCATGCAAATGGTTGGGCATTATCGTCCACAAAGGGATTTCCGCATAGGGATAATGCGACGAAACGTTATTGAATTGTTCATCAGCGTATTTCCCGATGTCAGACAGCACCATCTCACCATTCCCGATCTCATCGAAAAAATGTTTACGATTTTTCGTGCAAATGGTAATGAAATATATACCACCGTCATAATCGTGCCATATTGCACGGGCGGATTCTATTCGGTATTTGTTTTGCCATCTGCCGTCTGCCATGTGTGTTCGTTTTATGGTTTCGTTTGTAGAGACGTAGCGTGCTAAGTCTATGCTACGCCTAATGATATGCCATTTAGACGTTGCACGCAACGTTTTGGCATTTAGACGTTGCACGCAACGTTTTTGGCATTTAGACGTTGCACGCAACGTCTCTACAAATCCATGATTATTTCAAATATTTATCCAACCAATTGTAGAACCTGCGTTGCCACAAAACGCCGTTCTGCGGTTTCAGCACCCAGTGGTTCTCGTCGGGGAAATAGAGGAATTCGGCGTCGAGGCCGCGCAGGATGGCGGCGTTGTAGGCCTGCATGCCCTGCGTGAAGCAGATGCGGTAGTCCAAGCCGCCGTGGATGACGAGGATGGGCGCCGTCCATTTGTCGACGAAGAGGTGGGGCGACTGAGCGTAGGTCTTGCGGACGGTGGGGTTGTTCCAATCCCAGAAGGGGCCGCCGAGGTCCCAGTTGACGAACCACATCTCTTCTGTCTCGAGGTATTGTGCCTCAAGGTTGAACATGCCGTCGTGGGCGATGAGGGCCTTGAAACGACCGTCGTGGTGACCGGCTAACCAATACACGCTGAAGCCACCGAAGCTGGCACCCACGGCACCGAGGCGGTTCTCGTTGATGTAAGGCTCTTTCTTCAGCTCGTCGATGGCGCTGAGGTAGTCTTTCATGCACTGTCCGCCGTAGTCACCGCTGATTTCCTCAAGCCACTCTTGACCGAAGCCGGGCAGACCGCGGCGGTTGGGGGCGACGATGATGTAGTCGTTGGCGGCCATCATCTGGAAGTTCCAGCGGTAGCTCCAGAACTGGCTCACAGTGCTCTGCGGTCCGCCTTCGCAGTAGAGCAGGGCAGGGTATTGCTTGGTGCTGTCGAAATGTGGGGGATAGATGACCCAGGTCAGCATGTCCTTGCCGTCGGTCGTCTTCACCCAGCGTTCCTTGACCTCACCCATGGTGAGTTGGGCAAAGATCTTGTCGTTGACGGTGGTGATCTGCGTGGCATCGCCCGTGGCAGGGTCGACGCTGAAGAGTTCCGTCGGGTGGCTCATCGACTGGCGGCCTGCAATCAGCTTGTCGCCGTTGAAGTGCACTGAGACGTAGTTGTGCACGCCTTCGGTCAATTTCTTGATTTCACCGTTTTCGAGGGTGAGGGCGTAGAGCTGGTCGGTGGCGTAGGCATCGCTGATGAAGTATAAGGTTTTGCTGTCGTCGGCCCAGCTGAAGCCCGTGCAGCACTGGTCGAAGCGGGCCGAGTAGTCGGTCTTCTCGCCGGTCTCGAGGTCCATCACGAAGAGGCGTTGCTTGTCGCTTTCATAGCCGTCGCGTTCCATGCTCTCCCAAGCCATGTATTTGCCGTCGGGCGAGATGACGGGGTTGAGGTCGTAGCCCATCATGCCTTCGGTGAGGTTCTTGCACTCGCCGCTCTGGATGATGTATTGGTAGATGTCGGTGTTGGTGGAGAGGGCGTAGTCCTTGCCGACCTTCTTACGGCAGCAGTAGACGAAGCTCTTGCCGTCGGGCAGCCACTGCACTTGCTCCATGCCGCCGAAGGGACGCACGGGGGCTTCCCATTGCTCGTCCTTCATGGCGTCGAAGGCGTTCTCGATCTTACCGCTGCTGAAGTTACCCACGAAGATATGGCCGTAGGTGTCGACCCAGTGGTCCCAGTGGCGGTACATCAGGTCGTTGTTGATGCGGCCCGAGGACTTGTCGAGGTCGGGATAGATGTCGGCCACGGTCTCTTTCAGCTTCACCTCCTTGGTGAAGAGCACCTGGGCGCAGTCGGGCGAATAGAGGAACCCGTTGATGTCGTCGGGCTCGCTGGAGACGCATTCCAGGCCAGTGCCGTCGGGATTCACTTCCCAGAGTTGCATGACGTCGTCTTTCGGGGCGAGGAAGCCGATCTTCTTGCCATCGGGGCGCCATTGTGGGCTGTATTGGCTGTCGTTGCTCACAACCAACACCTTATTGTCGCTGCCGTCGGCATTCATGATATACAAGGTGGAGCCGCTGCGGTTTTCGGGCACGCTGTAGTAAGTCACGGCATAGACGATTTTCTGGTGGTCGGGCGAGATGCTGTATTCACCTATGCGGCCCATGGCCCACAGCACTTCGGGCGTCATGATGTCCGACTGTAGGGTGAGCTCCGTCGGGCCGATTTTGTCTTGGACTTTTGACGCATTCGCATCATTGCCAACGGGATCTTTAAGATTGTTTTGAGTCCCGTTTTCTTTGGGTGACTGTGTGTTACATGACACGATAGTACAGGTGATCATGGCTAACAGGAATAGTTTGTTTTTTCTCATATTTGATAGGGTTTAAGAATTTGGCGGTAAAATTAGGGAATAATATGATATGAGGGACTAATGGATGGCATTTTTTGTCGGCGAGGGTTTACACCGCCCGCCTATGAGGC
>Ga0310694_10000530_pt1 | contig 49448 bp, 37 predicted proteins | sample 174DNAGHGhighgp2_FD_203884 | JGI IMG/M metagenome (GOLD analysis project Ga0310694, IMG submission 203884) | Sheep rumen microbial communities from Palmerston North, Manawatu-Wanganui, New Zealand - 1742 DNA GHGhigh gp2 (v2) (version 2) | ecosystem: Host-associated > Mammals > Digestive system... | reverse complement strand
CGTCCACCCGGGAGACGGACAGGGGCTTTTCGTTTTCCAGGCTCCTGCGGCGCACGCCGCCGTCCACGTTTTCCGCCGTTTGCCCGGGGATCAGGGATATCCTTTCGGTGTCCGCCTGATTTTTGCCCGTGAAAACGATGCGGCTGGCCGCCTGTTCCTCCGTCGTGACCCCTTCGCAGGAATCAGGCAAAAGGAAGCGCACGGCGTATTCTCCCGCCGGCAGGGGAGAGAGACGATAGGAGCCGTCGAAATTGGCCCGCACGGTCTGCACGGCGCGGCCCTGCGCGTTGACGGCCTGCACGGAAACGCCGGCAAGCAGATCGTTCAGGGGCAGATCGTCTTTTCCTTCCTGCACGGGGTACATTCTGCCCGTGATGGCGGAGGCGACGATCACCGGGGCGCTCAGGGACAGCCGTTCCTCCCGGTCGGCAATCGACAGGGCGGCGAAAGCCGTGCTGCCGGCAGTGGAGGTGTCAAACAGGCCGTTCTCCACCGGCAGCATCACATATCCCTCGGGCAGCGTGGCGGCGAGCACCATGCTGCCGCTGCGAAGCAGGGTAAAATGCGCGCCGCCCTCTTCGTCTGTCCGCGCCCGATCCAGCACCTTGCCGTCCCGGCTCACTGAAATCTCCGCGCCGGGCAGGGGCGCTTCGCCTTCGTCCCATTGGCCGTTGCCGTTGGCGTCCACGTACAGCGACAGGGTGATTTGCTGGGGAATGGCGGGCATGGCTCCGATGGGGGGGAGCACAGTGACCGCGGAGGCCTCCGCGGCAACGTCCGCTTCGCCCGTGCTGGTCAGCGAGGTGATCAGGGATTCGCCGGGGTAGGTGAACACCGTGCCGTCCGGCAGTGCTACGGTCAAAAGATACTTGCCGGGCTGCAGGTGCCGGAAGGCGTACGCGCCGTTTTCGTCGGGCGACGCGGTGATGGGTGCGGCCAGAATGTCGGAGGAAAGCGACAGGGAAGCGTCGGTGAAAGCGGGCTCGTTTTTGTCCCGCACGCCGTCGTGATTTTCGTCAAACCACATTTCGCCCGTGATATCGCCGCCCCGCACCATGCCCACGCCCACGCCCACGGAGCCCTTGGGCTTCACCGTAAAGGGATCGGTGAGGCCGGTTTGGTTTTCGCCCACCTGGAAGCAGTTCTGCTGGGCGGTCATGGCGTTGCCCGTGGGGCCTACCACGAAATTCCGGGGCAGCTTCACCCGGATGCGGTATTCGCCGGGGGACACGGTGCGGAAACTGGCGGCGCCTTTGCTGTCGGTTGCAGCGGTGGCGATCACATATTCCGCGCCGTCCTGCTCGTAGATCAGCTGCGCCTCCACGTTGCCCATGCCCGATTCCCCCAGGGCCTTTTTGGTGTTCATGTCATTGTCCAGAAACGCAAGCAGGGAGATTTTGCCGGAGGCTTTGCCGGCTCCGGCGTTTTTTTCAACGGTCCCATCGCTCTTTACGGAAAAAACCGGCGTGGCGCTTTTGTTTTTCACGGCGGGCAGCGCGGCGCTGTCCCGGCCGGGGAAGGTAAAGAAGTAACCCGAGGGCAATTCAAAGCGCAGCCTGTATCTGCCCGACGGCACGCCGGAAAAGGAGAAGGCCCCGTCGCTGCCGGTGGTCACGGCGCCCGCGGCGCCGCCGTTTTCTTTTTCCAGCGTGACCTTCACCTTGCCAAGGCCCTTTTCATCCTTTTTCAGGCCGTCGCCGTTTGTATCCTCCCATACGGTGCCCTGCACCTGCGCGCCTTCGCCCTGGGAGACAAAGCAGCATACGGCCAGCAGCGCCGCAAGCAGCATGAAAAATGCCGTTTTCCTGATTCCGTATCCCATCCGTATCCTCCTTGCGCCGCTTGCTTACAGCACGTGATCCAGCATGCGCAGCACGTCCATGTAGTCGTCGGCCTCGTAGACGATTTCGGCGGGGCCGGTTTGCCTGACGCCGGGATAGGCTGCGCCCTTGGCCCGGAAATGATCCTTAAAGGAGATTTCTACCTTGAAATGCTCCGGCAAGGGGAAAAGGCAGCTTTTCAGGTCCTTTTTCAGCGTCCGTTCCGCAGCCTCCCGGATCAGGCGCAGGGCCTTGTTGGGGTGAATGGAAATGCTGCCCCGGCCCCGGCCTTCGCTGACGGCCACGGTTTCCACGTTGGGGTTGATCCTTTGCATCCATTCGCACAGGCCCCGGTCGCCCGTTACCAGCAGCACCGGTACGCCGAAATACGCCGCCGTCAGGCTGTTGATCATCAGCTCCGGGGCGATCAGACCGTTGATGCGCACGTAATTGTTGCGGGTGTTCATGGTGTGGGACAGGGGATTGGTGTCCATGCCGGCCCCGGCGTGATAGCCGGTGAAAAATACGCCGTCGAAATCCTTTTCCAATCCGGCCATCATGCTCATGATGTCGCTGCCCCAGCCCCGGAAAATACGGGCCTCCTCCGGCAGTATGGAAGGGATCAGGTTGCAGGCGCTGTCATGGGCGTCCTTGATCAGGATATCATCGCACCCGGCGGCCAGGGCCCCTTCGCAGGCGGCGGCCACTTCCTTGGTCATCTGCTGCTGAAAATAAGGATAGCGCGGATGGCCGTTTTCCGTTTCCTCCCACAGGGTGATGCCGGTGGTGCCTTCAATGTCGGCGGATAAATAGATTTTCATGGATGTGCCTCCTCAAGCGTCGGTAGCGGCAAAGTATTCTTCCGTCAGGGCGTCGTGCAGGGCATTGAATAATTCCGGGCTGCGCATGCCCGCATTTTGGCCGTCCACCCGGCAGGCCCGGGCGCACAGGCGGGTGGAGCTGCTGGTGAAAATCTCGTCGGCGGCCTTCAATTCCTCCACCGTAAAGGGCTCTTCCTTTACCGGGATGCCCAGCCTTTGGCAGGCGGCGATCAGATGGGCCCGGGTGATGCCCGGCAGGATCAGGTTGTCCCGGGGAGCGGTGTAAAACACCCCGTTCTTCAAAATGTGCACGTTGCTGTGGGAGCACTCCGTCACCCGGCCGCCGGGGCGGTACAGCACGCACTCGTAGCAGCCCGCCTCCTGGGCCTGCTGATTGGCCATCACCGAGGGGATCAGGTTCAATGTTTTGATGTTGCAGTGAAGGAAGCGGGTGTCTTCAGCGGTGATGAGTCCCACGGGCTCCTTGCTCAGGTTCATTTCCCGGGGCGTCAGGGTGATCCACAGATTGGCGCTGCCCTTGGGAAAGGCATGATTGCGCTTGCCGCTGCCCCGGGTCACCTGGTAATACACCGAAAGATCGCCCGTGTCCATTTTGCGGACCAGGGAACAGAGCAGATTTTTCAGCTCGTCCTTGCTCATAGGCACCCGGATGCGCAGCATGTCCGCGCTGGAAAACAGCCTGTCCACGTGCTCGTCCAGGGTAAAGATCCTGTAATTGCGGCACATGTGCGCCTCGTATACCCCGTCGCCGAACCAGCAGGCCCGGTCGTTCATGGGCACGGTCATGGCGTCCAATTCGCCGATGGTTCCGTTGTAATAGCCTAATTCTTTCATGGCTGCGCCTCCACGGATCGCAAAAATTCCCGAAGGGATGAAATGGCCGCGCCGTCCAGCGCCCGGTCCGGAGCAGCGCGCCACATGGATTGCAGGATGGCTTCCTCGGCGCATTCGCCGATGGCGCGGAAGGGCAGGTTCATCAGGTCCTCCCGCAGCACGGTTTGGGTTTGGAAGCTGTCGCTGGCCTTGACCAAAGGGGCGGTGGTAAAGCCCACGGCGATTTCCCCGCTGCCGTGGCCGATGTAGGAGCCAAGTCTTGCCATGCCCACCGAGCAGCGCCGCAGCACCCTTTTTAACTGCCGGGAAGACAAAGGCAGATCGGTGGCGGCCACTAAAATGATGCTGCCCTGATCGTTTTCCGCCAGGCCCTTTGGCAGCGCGGATAAGCGGAAATCCTTGGACGCGCCGTAGTTGCTCTGCACCAAAATGCCCATGGTATAGGTTTTCCCGTCGAGCTCCATGAGCCGGGAGGAGGAGCCGATGCCGCCCTTCAAGCCGTAGCAGGTGGTGCCGCGCCCCGCGCCCACGGCGCCCTGGGCAAAGTCCTCGCCCGCGGCGGCGATGGCGGCAAAAACCTCCTTTTCCCCGATGGGCCGCTGAGCAATGTCGCTCAGACGGCTGTCGTTGCATTCGCACACCACGGGATTGACGGAGGTGAGGCGCAGGCCGTCCTTTTTGCACAGCCCGATCATATAGGAAACCATCGCGTCGTGCACCTTGCCCACGTTCAGGGTGTTGGTCAGGGCGATGGGCGTTTCCAGGGCGCCCAATTCGTCCACCTGTACCAGGCCCAGGGTTTTCCCGAAGCCGTTGAACACTGAGGAGGCGGCGGTGAGCTTGTCCAGAAAGGGATTCTCCCTTGGCGGCAGCACTACCGTGACGCCGGTATGGCAATCCCCCTGATCCACCGTAAAATGGCCCACTCTGACCCCCGGTACGTCGGTGATCAGGTTGCGCTTTCCGTGAGGCAGGGAGCCGATGGGCATGTTCATAAACGGGCCCTCCTGATTGGCATAATCCTTCAAATATTTATTCTGGAGCCCGGGGTGTTTTTCCTGCCGCTTCGCTCCGGAAATGCGAAAAAACAGCTCCGGCCCTTTCGAGCCATCCTGAGGTTTTTCGACAGCAAAGCGCCCTGGCCCCGCGGTGATTTCACAGTTTGTTCACAATCCCTTTTCCGCGTTTTAAGGTTTTTTTAAGCGGCGGCGGCTAAGGTATGGGTGTCGGGAGGCGCAAGCCCCGGCAAAGGAGGGATGACCGTGAAGAAAAAAACCGTACTGAAGAATCTGTGCATTGATATAGCGTGCGCCGGCGCGGCGCTGGTGGTGTTCGCCCTGTTTCATCACGTATTGCCCCGGCAGCAGCAGAGCCTTGGCATCGTGATCAGCAATCCCTACAAAACGGAGCGGCAGGATGATGGCGCGGCATTGCCGGAGGACGCCATGCTGTGGGCCTCCGCCGGGATCAGCGACGCGCCCAGCAGCCTGCTTTCCGCCAAGGGCGGACGCGGAAATGGCGGCAAGGGCAGCAGCGGCATGAACAGCAAGGGCGGCAGCGCCTTAACGGAGGAATCTGAGGCGGCGGAGAGCGAAACGGATGATACGCCCATCAGCGAAAAATTCGCCGACAAGTATACCGGCACCGTGGTGGCGACCGAAAACAGCTATTCCAGCCCCGATATCTCCATCACCGTCACCGAGGAAACCTGGGGAAGGAGCACCTATTACCTGGCCGACATCTACGTGCGGGACATCACCTGCTTCCAGTCGGCCCTGGCCCGGGATACCTACGGCTCCGGCTTCCGGGACAGCATCACCGATATGGCGGCGCTCAACAGCGCATTGCTGGCTGTCAACGGCGATTATTACGGCAACACCAACGAGGGCGTGGTGATCCGCAACGGCGTGATTTACCGGGCCAACAAAACCAACTGCGACGTATGCGTGCTGTACTACGACGGCAGCATGCGGGTGATGCCGGGCTCCGCCTTCTCGGTGGAGGAGGCCATTGCCGACGGGGCCTGGCAGGCCTGGACCTTCGGGCCGGCCCTGCTGGATACCGACGGCGGCACCCTTTCCAGCTTTGCCAGCACAGGCCGCATCATTTCGGCCAATCCCCGCACCGCCATCGGATATTACGAGCCGGGACACTACTGCATGGTGGTGGTGGACGGCCGGGGCGAATCCGCCGGCATCACGCTGCCGGACCTGAGCCAGCTGTTCCATTCCCTGGGCTGCACGGCGGCCTATAACCTGGACGGCGGCAATTCCTCCATCATGGTGTGGAACAGCGAAATCATCAATCAGCCTTCCGGCGGAGGAAGGGAAAGCAGCGACGCGCTTTTGATCGCGGAGGTGAAGGACTATGAATAAGACGCTGACGGTACTGACTCATCTGACGGTGATCCTGGCGCTGATGTTTCTGGTGTTCCTGGTGCTGGATCAGTTCAATCCCATGATGAATTTCATCGACAACGATATTTCCCGGTGGCTGCTGGCGGCCCTGTGCCTGTGCGGCGCGGGAGAAAGCATCCTGATATGGAAAAAGAGCGAAAGGCGGGACGCGTGACCATGGAAGAAAGCTTTGCGCGGGTGGAGATCAAGTATATGCTGTCTCTTTCCCAGGCGGCGTTCATGGAGGACGGCCTTTCCGGCCGTGGATTTGTGAAGATGAATTTCGGCTGTCCCCGGGTGCAGAGCCTGTATTACGACACCGGGGATCACACCCTGATCCGCGCCTCGCTGGAGAGGCCCGCCTACAAGGAAAAGCTGCGGCTGCGGGCCTACGGCGAGCCCGGGCGGATCACCCAATCCTTTGTGGAGATCAAGAAAAAGTTCAACGGCGTGGTGTACAAACGGCGCGCGGCCCTGTCCCTGAGGGAAGCCCAATTAGGATTGCCCGCGGGGCTGCTGCCTCAGGAAACAGGCCAGGTTGGCCGGGAAGCCCAGTGGTTGGTGAATCACTATGATTTACGCCCTGCCGCCGTCATCGCCTACGACCGGGACGCCTGGTTCAGCCAAACGGAAAAGGACGTGCGCATCACCTTCGATCGGAACCTCTCCTTCCGGGACTGGGATACCGATCTGAACGAGCCGGCGGAAAACCTGCCCCTGATCGCGCCGGAAATGCGCCTTATGGAAATCAAAACCGGCGGCACGTACCCTTTGTGGCTGGCCCGGCTGCTGGAGGGGATCGGCGCGAAGCGGGTGCATTTTTCCAAGTACGGCCTGGCATATCAAAAGTATATCCTGCCTGGGAAAAGCGGAATGAAGGAGGATGAAACGAAATGTTTGAAAGTATCTTTGTCAAAGGGAGCCTGACGGCCGCTTCCGTGCTTTTGACGCTGGGCCTGGCGCTGGCGCTGGGGTTTATCGGCGCGTGGTATTACACGAGGAAAAACAGCGCCACCCGGTCCTTTGCCTTTACTCTGGCGCTGCTTCCCCTGATCACTGCCACCGTGATCATGGTGGTGAACGGCAACCTGGGCGCGGGCATCGCGGTGGCCGGCTCCTTCAGCCTGATCCGCTTCCGCTCGGTGCAGGGCACGGGCCAGGAGATCCTGGCGGTGTTCCTGGCGGCGGCGGTGGGACTGTGCCTGGGCGCGGGGTATGCCGCGGTGGCCTGCCTGCTGATGGCGCTGTGCCTGCTGTTCCATTTGGCGCTGTCGCTGGGCAAATTCGCCCAGGCGGGCGAAAACATGCGGGAGGTGCGTATCTCTGTTCCGGAGGCGCTGAACTATGAGGGCCTGTTCGACGACCTGCTGGCGGAGCATTTTACCTCCTGCCAAATGGAGCGGGTGCACACGATGGAAATGGGCACGGTGTTTCAGCTGATTTACCGCCGTGCCCAAGGATGGCAAGGGCGGCAAAGACTTCCTGGACGCCGTCCGGGAGCGCAACGGCAATTTGCCGGTTTCCCTGGGGCTGGTGAGTGATGCGCGGAATGAAATGTAAAACGCGGTATGGCAATCGTCATGCGGCTTCATTTGACGGGGTATTCGAGGACGCTGTCCTCGCACTCCCGCCAGGGTGGGCGGCCCACCCTGGGCCCGCCGTATGCGATGATGCATTTTATCAAGAACAAGCAGCTTCCCGCAGGTGCTTGAATAGCGCAGTCCGCCGCTTCCGGGCAGCGCGGCGAAGCCGCGCGGGCTGTGCGCAAGCGCGCAGTAAAAAGCCGAGGGGCAGATCCGAAAACGAATTTATTCGTTTTGGGGCTGCTCCCCGGCTGTTTCTTTGCCCGGAAGCTCTCTTTGCGTTCTTAAAGCTTCAGGCGCACTTTGTTTGTTCTTTCACCCAAGCCGGTCGCCGGGATGGGCAAGGGCGAAGCCCTTGCCGCGGGATCATAAGGGCCGCGGAGGCCCTTATCGCAACCTCCCGCGGCCGGGCATCAGCCCTGATATTCGCTTTCAACCGGGGCCGCGGGGATCACGATGGCGGCCACGATATAGGCCAGCACACCGCCGCCAAAGGCGCAGGCGCAGGCCAGGAAACCCAGACGCACCAGGGTGGGGTCGATGTGGAAGTATTCCGCGATGCCGCCGCATACGCCGGCGATCATTCTTTGATTGTTGCTCCTGTACAGTTTCTTCATTTTGCTTTCCTCCTGTTTCATCGGTTGGGAAGTGTCGGGGGTGCTGATCCCTTTCGCTTACGGGCACAGTATACCGCTCCAACATGAAACGGAAAGGAAGAAAAGATGAAAAGAAGATTAGAAACGCATAAAACAAATCATGGGTTTCCGGGATATGCCCGGGCTTGCGTCCCCTTCACCCCGCGGATGGCGCAGATGGTGAAAACAAACGGTTTTCCGCGGAAGCGGCGCGTCATTGCCGGATCGCAAACCCGTTCCGTTGTTCCCGGCGGCACGGGAAAAAGCGAAGAGCCTCCGCTTCTTCGCGGAGGCTCCAAAGCCGGGGCCGCGCAAACGGAGGCCCCGCCAGCGCTGCCGCACAGCTTACGACAGCTCGAACATGCCGGTATACAGCTGATAATACTTGCCATGCTGGGCGATCAGGGCGTCGTGGTCGCCGCGCTCGATGATGCGGCCGTTTTCCAGCACCATGATGGCCTGGGAATTGCGCACGGTGGACAGGCGGTGGGCGATGACGAACACGGTGCGGCCCTTCATCAGGCCATCCATACCCTTTTCGATGAGGGCCTCGGTGCGGGTGTCGATGGAGGAGGTGGCCTCGTCCAGGATCAGCACCGGCGGATCGGCCACGGCGGCCCGGGCGATGGCCAGCAGCTGGCGCTGGCCCTGGGACAGGTTGGCCCCGTCGCCGGTGATCATGGTGTCGTACCCCTGGGGCAGATGGCGGATGAAGAAATCGGCGTTGGCGATCCTGGCGGCACGGACGATTTCCTCGTCGGTGGCGTCCAATTTGCCGTAGCGGATATTTTCCTTCACGGTGCCGGTGAACAGGTGGGTATCCTGGAGCACCATGGCCAGGGAGCGGCGCAGATCGTCCTTTTTGATCTTTTCGATGTTGATGCCGTCGTAGCGGATCTTGCCGCCCTGGATATCGTAGAAGCGGTTGATCAGGTTGGTAATGGTGGTTTTCCCGGCGCCGGTGGAGCCCACGAAAGCGATCTTCTGGCCGGGCTTGGCGTACAGGGAAATATTGTGCAGCACGGTTTTTTCGGGCACGTAGCCGAAGGTCACATCCTCAAACACCACGTCGCCCTTGAGCTCGGTATAGGTGACGGTGCCGTCGGCCTGGTGCGGATGCTTCCAGGCCCACATGCCGGTGCGCTCGGGCGTCTCCACGATATTGCCGTTTTCATCCTTCTTGGCCCGCACCAGCTTCACGTACCCTTCGTCCTTTTCCACCGGCTCGTCCAGCAGCTCGAAGATGCGCTCGGAGCCGGCCAGGGCCAGCATGATTACGTTGAACTGCTGGGCCAGGTTGGAAATGGGCTGGGAGAACTGACGGGTCAGGGGCAGGAACGCGATCAGCGCGGCCAGGGCGGCCCGGCTGTCGGCGCTGTTCAGGGCCAGGATCACGCCCACCAGGGTGATGATGACGTAGTTGATGTGGCCCAGGTTGTTCATGATGGGGCCCAGGATGCTGGCGAAGGTATTGGCCCGGGTGCCGGCCACGCGGACGGCCTCGTTGCGCTCTTCAAAGTCCGCCATGGCCTTTTCCTCATGGCAGAATACCTGCACCACCCGCTGGCCATCGATGGTTTCTTCGATATAGCCGTTCAGCGCGCCCACGGCTTTTTGCTGGGCCGTGAAATTCTTGCCGGAGTGCTTGCCCACCTGCGTGGTGGCATAGAGCATCAGGGGCACCAGCGCCATCACCAGCAGGGTGAGCCAGCCGTTCAGGCGGATCATGTAGAACAGGGAAAACAGGATGGAGAACAGGCTGGACACCGCCTGAGGAAACGCCTGGGAGAGGAATTCCCGCAGGGTATCGGTGTCGCTGGTGTAGCGGCTCATGATTTCGCCGTGGGTGCGCTGGTCGAAATAGCGGATGGGCAGGTCCTCCATGTGGGTGAACATGTCCTTGCGCACCTTGTTGAGCGTTGCGGTAGACACCAGCATCATCAGCCGGTTATAGATCAGCTGGGCCAGGGCGCCGGCAATATACATAAGCGCCAATGTGATCAGAAAATGGAAGAACGGGCGGTAATCGGGAGAAAAACCGGCAAACTTGGCGTCCCATTCTTCTTGATCGAAAGATTGGATTTTGCTGTCCAACTCCGACAAGGGGAAGGTGCTGCTGCCGATTGAGGCCGGGTCTTTACCGGCTTTCTGCGCCTTTTCCAGTTCTTTTACAGTTGGGCCGACTTCTTCGATGCGTTTGTCAAGAAGGGGATTTACATAGGTGAATACTGCGTCCCGCAGCAGATAGGTGCCAGTGGCACTCAAAAAGGTACTGACCAGGATACACAGCACAACCAGGATCAATTTGCCCTTATGCAGCTTCATATACTGAAGCAGGCGGGTCAGGGTGGCCTTGGCGTCCTTGGGCTTGGCGGTGGGTCTCATTCCGCGGGGAGGCATCTTACGCCACCCCCTTTTGCTGGGAGGTATAAACCTCGCGGTAGATTTCGCTGCGCTGCATCAGTTCTTCGTGGGTGCCGAAATCCATCACCTTGCCTTCGTCCAGCACCAGGATGCGGTCGGCGTCCATCACGGAGGAAATGCGCTGGGCGATGATGATCTTGGTGGTCTCGGGCATTTGGGTGCGCAGGGCCTGGCGGATGCGGGCGTCGGTGGCGGTGTCCACGGCGCTGGTGGCGTCGTCCAGGATCATGATTTTAGGTTTCTTGAGCAGGGCCCTGGCGATACACAGCCTTTGCTTTTGCCCGCCGGACACGTTCACGCCGCCCTGGCCAAGATCGGTTTCATACCCATCGGGGAAGGAGCGGATGAATTCGTCCGCCGCGGCGGCCTGGCAGGCGGCGGTGATCTCCTCGTCGGTGGCGTTGGCGTCGCCCCAGCGCAGGTTTTCCTTGATGGTGCCGGAAAAGAGCACGTTCTTTTGCAGCACCATGGCCACCTGATCGCGCAGGGCGTGGATGTCGTAATCCTTGATATCCCGGCCGCCAACCCGCAGCGTGCCCCTGGTCACGTCGTACAGGCGCGGGATCAGGGAAACCAGGGTGGTCTTGGCCGAGCCTGTGCCGCCGATGACGCCGATGGTCTCGCCGGAATGGATGGTCAGATTGACGTCGGAAAGCACCAGGTTCTTTTCGTCCCCGGCATAGGAAAAGCCCACGTGGTCAAATTCGATGCTGCCGTCCTTCACCAGGGTTTCAGGCGACGCGGGGCTGTCGATTTCGGGCTGTTCGTCCAGCACCTCGCAGATACGGGCGACGGAAGCGCGGCTCAACACGAAGGAGATAAAAAGGAAGGAAAGCATCATCAGGGACATGAGGATCTGCGTGATGTAGGTGATGAACGCCGTCAGATCGCCCAGCAGCATGGTGCCGCCCACGATCTTGTGGCCGCCCAGCCACAAAACCGCCACGATGCAGCCGTTCATGATGAGCTGCATCATGGGCCCGTTCCACAGCACGATCCTCTCGGCTGCCCGCTGGGTAGCGGTGAGATCGTCGGCGGAGGCGGCGAATTTTTCCTTTTCATAGCTGGCGCGCACGAAGGCCTTCACCACCCGGATGGCGATCAGGTTTTCCTGCACGGAGGAATTGAGCGCGTCGTACTTCTTCATCATGATCTGGAATTTGGGGAAGGCGGCGCGCATGATGGCGATGATGCCGATGGCCAGCAAGGGAATGGCCACCACCAGCACCACCGCCAGATCGGGCTGCAGCTGCAGCGCGAAAATCAGCGACATCACGAACATGATGGGCGACCTGACCGCCATGCGCACCAGCATCATCACGTTCATCTGCACCTGGTTCACGTCGGTGGTCAGGCGGGTGACCAGGGAAGCGGTGGAAAAATGGTCGATATTCTTAAAGGAAAAACGCTGCACCTTCCCAAACATGGCCTCCCGCAGGTTCTTGGAAAAGCCCATGGCCCCCTTGGAGGACAAATAGGCACCCATCATGCCGAAGGCCAGAGAAGCCAGCGCCATCAGCACCGTCAGGCCGCCGTACTTGAGCACCTGGGAAATCTCCGCCGATTCGCCGTTGATCAGCTTGGCCACCATCAGGGGAATGGTGGTTTCCATGGCCACTTCGCCGATCATCACCAGCGGACACAAAAGCAGCGCTTTTCTGTACTTGCCTGCATATTTCAGCAGCCGCATCAGTTTCAAACCGCGATCCCTCCTTGCATCCTAAAGGAAATAACAGTCCAGTTTTTAATTATACCGATATTGATTTTTAATGTCAATGATTCAGCCTGCCCAAAAAAGCGCAAAAAGAAGGCAGAGCCCATCGCTCTGCCCCCAGGGTGTCGAAAAAAAACCAGGATAGCTCGAAAGGGCCGCAGCCCTTTCGACCTTCATCCGCATCCGCCGGCTTTGCCGGCGGGAGGAGCAATGCGCTCTGCCCCATAAGCCCGAAGGGCATAAAGCGATGATCCAAAGCCGCCGAAGGAAACCGAATCAATCAGCGGCTATTCCGCCGCTTCTTTTTTCCCCGTCACGCCCTCGTCGGTGAGAGCAGTCACCCGGATGCGGTATACTTGGCCGGCGCTGCCATGGGGGAATTCGCAGGGGATGTATTCCCGGGTGTAGCCGCGGCAAAGGCCGGCGTCTTCCTCCGTTTCCTCGCACAGCACCTCCACCGTTTCCCCAATAAAGGACTGGCGGTAGCTTTGGGCCATTTCCGCCCCCAGGGCGATGAGCCGCCGGGCCCTGTCCTCCCGAAGGGATTTTGGCACCTGGCCCGGCATTTTGGCCGCCGGGGTGCCCTGCCGGGCGGAATAGGGGAACACGTGCATCCGGGCAAAGCCGATGCGGCGGCAGAAATCCATGGTTTGCGCAAACTCCTCCTCCGTTTCCCCGGGGAAGCCGCTGATCACGTCGGTGGTCAGGGCGCAATGGGGAAAGGCGGATCGCAAAAGCTCCGCGGCGCGGGCAAACTCCGCCGCGGTGTAACGCCGGCGCATCCTGCGCAGCACCCCGTCGCTGCCCGACTGCAGCGCCAGATGGAATTGGGGACACACCCGGCTTTCCTTTTGCAGGGCGGAAACGAATTCCTCCGTTACGATCACCGGCTCCAGGGAGCCCAGCCGCACCCGGGCCACCCCCGGCGCATTGCAGGCTCGCACGGCGTCCAGCAGCGTCACGCCTTCTTCCTTCAAATCCCGGCCATAGCTGGTCAGATGGATGCCGGTGAGCACCAATTCCTGAAAGCCCGCGGCGGCCAGGCGCCGGGCCTCGTCGGCAATATCTTCGGGCCTGCGGGATCGGATGCCGCCCCGCACGTAGGGAATGATGCAGTAGGTGCAGTACCGGTCGCACCCTTCCTGGATCTTCAGCACCGCCCGGGTGTGGCCTTCGTGGCGGGTGATGCGCAAGGGCTCGTAGGGCAAGCGCAGCACGTCGTCCACCGCCGCCAGGCGCTGGCCCTTTTCGATGGCCTCTTCCAATAATTGCACCACTTCGTGCCGCCGGGAGGTGCCGATCACCAGCCGGGCGCCGGTTTCCAGCAGCTTTTCCCCGTCGCGCTGGGCCAGACACCCCGCGATCACCACGTCGGCGGCCGGGTTTTGCCGAAGGGCCCGGCGCACGGCGTTCAGGCTTTTTTTGTCTCCGGTACCGGTGACGGTGCAGGTGTTCACCACGTACACGTCGGCGCTTTCGGAAAAAGGCCGGGCCTCGTACCCCGCCTGCTGGAACAATTCCAGCATGGCCTGGGAATCATATTGGTTCACCTTGCAGCCCAAGGTGTGAAACGCGACGGATCGCATGGCGTGTTCTCCTTTTTTACAGGCCCATATCGCCCGTTAATGTGAAAATGGAGGCCAGGGCGGCCAGCCCTGCCGTTTCGGTGCGCAGGATGCGATTTCCTAGGGTGACGGGATGCGCGCCGCAGGCGGTCAGGGCTTCGATTTCATCCTGAGATATGCCGCCCTCCGGGCCGATCGCCACGGCCAAATCCCTTTGCCCCTGCAAAAACGAGCGCACGCCCCGGCCCTGCGCCTCCTCCCAGGGAACAAAGGCGATTTCGTGGCCGGACAGCATCCCGGGCAAGGCGGAAAAGGAAACGGGCGGGGCAACCTCCGGGATCAGGGCCCGGCCGCACTGTTTGGCGGCCTCGGCGGCGATGCGGCGAAAGCGGACCAGCTTCTTGTCTGCGTCCTTGCCCGTCCATTGGGCCACACACCGGGAAAAATGCACCGGCACGATGCGATGCACGCCAAGCTCGGTGCACTTTTGCACGATGAAATCCATTTTGTCGCCCTTGGGCACGCCCTGGTACAGCGTGATCCGCACCGAAGGCTCCGTGGAGGACAGTTCCTCCTTTAAGCTCAGCAGCACCCGCGGCGACGTTTCGCTGATTACCGCGGAAAAAATGCGCCCGTCCAGCAGCGCCTGGCAGGCGTCCCCTTTTTGCAGCCGCAGCACCTTCAGGGCGTGAGCCTCCTCCTGCGGCGGCAGCAAGGCTTCGTGATCCGCTGTCTGCGTGGCAAAAAAACGGTGCATAGCGTGTCCTCCCGTTCATCCATACGGCAAACCAGTTTACCAGGCTATTTTACCATAGACCTGCCGAAAAATGAAGAAAAAATATCGCGGCTGCTGCCGCAAAAGGGAGAAACGAATGTAACAAACGCGGGATAATTTGCTTTTTTGCTTGTGAAACAGGTGCGTTTCTGGTATACTATAAAAGGTGTTTTATGCCCAGACGCAGTGAAGGAGGTTATTTCCTTTGAATAACGATCAATTTATTCCCCGGGACGGCGCTTCTCCCGCGCCGGTCACGCGGCATCGCCGCAGCGACAAATATCGCAGCGCGGAGAAAGCTGTCCCGCAAAATCCGCCCGAGGCGGAAAGCGCGCCTTTGACCTATCAGCCGGAGGTCACCCAGCAGTGGGTGCGTCAGCAGCCGCCGGTGATCGCTCCCGCGCCGGAGGAGGACTATCAGCGGCCTCAGCCCCGGCGGGTGGAATCCACCCGGGATCAGCGCTATATGCGCCCGCCGGTGGAGGAAGCGGACGAGGACGGCTATTACGACGAGGAAGAGGATGACGGGCGCGGCGGCTTTCCCTGGCTGAAAACGCTTTTGATCGCCCTGGCCATTTTGGCGCTGCTGGGCGGCGGATTTTTCGCGGCGAAAAAGCTGTTCAAGAGCAAGCCCGCAGGCCAGGTGATCTCCTTCCAGGCGGCCGGCGACAGCGGCATGACCGGCAGCCGGATGGAGTTTTATATCACCACCAACACCTCCGTGGATGGCGTTGGCCTGATGGATGGGCTGAATAATGAATTGGTGTGCAACGCCTCCCGCAAAAGCGCCCAAACCGATTCCAACCGGGTATGGCTGGTAACGGCTCTGTTTGAGGAGCCCTTCCAGGGCAACCTGTACGCCGCCATCCGGGAAGGCGACACGCCCCTGCGCCGCACCGACGTAAGCCTGCCGTTTACCGTGGTTTCGCCTACGCCCGCGCCTACCTTGGCGCCCACGCCGGAGCCTACGTTGGAGCCCACGCCGGAGCCCACGCCGGAGCCTACGGCGACGCCTGCCCAGGAATCCACGGATGAACAGCCATTGATCGCGGATGAAACGGACGACGGTGACAGCAAGGCGTGGATGGACGAGGAAACAGACGGAGACGCCGCGCTGGTCAACGACGGCTGGGAAGAGAAGGAAGACGCTGCTTCCCTGGACGAGCCCGCCGATACGTATCCTGATGACGACGCGGCCGTGACAGCGGCGGACGGCGATGAATGGGACGTGGTGAGCGATGACAGCGCCGGCATGCCGGCGGCTACCTGGGTGCCCGTGGTGGTGCAGACGGAAGCGCCGGATGAGATTCCGGAAGCCACCGAAGCGCCCACCCCCGAACCCACCGCTGTTCCCACGCCTGTTCCTACCCCCGAGCCCACCCAGGCGCCTACGGCCAGGCCCACCGCGTCGCCCATGCCGCAATTGGAGGCCCGGGCCGGCAGCAGCAGCGTGAAAACCACCGACGTGGTATACAACGATAAAGCGAAGTCTGTTAAGAATTACAGCCGGCCGGATGACGAGGGCCTGGTGGCCCCCAATCCCGATCATTATTCCCGGCTGGAAATTGGTGTGTTCACCTTCCGGGGCGATAACTTCCGCCGCAACGCTGCCTTTGGCACTGTCAACGTGAGCAAGGAAAGCCTGAGCGTGCTGTGGAAGAGCGAAATCGGCTCTTTGCGCACCAAGAGCTACGGCACCCTCTACGGCGTAGGCTGGACCGGACAGCCTGCCATCATCAAGTGGACCAAGGAAGTGCGCGAGATGATGAATCTGGTGGAGGAGAAAAAGAACAAATCGGGCCTGCGCGAGGTGATTTTCGGCGCGCAGGACGGCAAAATCTACTTCCTGGACCTCAAGGACGGCGCGCCCACCCGGGAGCCCATCAACGTTGGCTTCCCCCTCAAGGGCAGCGTGTCCGTGGACGCTCAAAGCCGTCCGCTCATCGCCGTGGGCCAGGCGCTCAGCCGCCTGAGCGGCAAGAGCGGCGATCTGGGCATGCATGTGTACAACCTGATCGACTGCAAAAAGGCGTTCTTCATCAACGGCGTCAAGAGCTCTTCCGTGCCTGCTTACTCCACCAACGGCGCCTTTGACGGCACTGCCCTGTTCCTCTACGGCAACGACGAAATGGTGGTGGCCGGCGAAAACGGCCTGCTCTACACCATCGACATGAACTCCAAGTTCAAGTACCCCTCGGCGGAAAACCCCGAGGAAAAGGGCAGCATGTCCGTCAATCGGAAAACCACCATGCTGGCCAGCAAGTCCGGCGGGGAAAAGAACGACGTGGTCAACATGGAAGCCAGCGTGGCCATGTACGATAAATACGCTTATGTGGCCGATACCTACGGCTATGTGCGGTGCGTGGACACCGACACCATGACCACCGTATGGGCCTTTGACAACGGCGACAATACCGACATCCTGGCCCTTGACATGGAAGGAGACACCGGCGTGAGCCTGTATACCGGCAACACCGCCTACAACCGCCTGGGCAAGAAAAACGACGTGAGCATCCGCAAGCTCAACGCCCTGACGGGCGAGGAGATCTGGAGCTATCAGGTCAAGTGCGACTATGACAAGAACCAGCTTTCCGGCTGCAAGGCCAGCCCGGTCGTGGGCCAGAAGGGCATCAGCGATCTGGTGATCTACACGGTGAACAAGGTGGACGGCGGCGGCAGCCGCATCCTGGCGCTGGAGAAGGCCACCGGCAAAGTCGTGTGGCAAAAGGATCTGGAGGATGAAGCCATTTCCTCGCCCGTGGCCGTGTACGACGACAACGGCGATGCCTGGATCATCCAGGGCGACGAGGGCGGCAACCTGACCATGCTCCAGGGCCGCACCGGCGCGGTGCGCACGCAGATCAACCTGGGCGGCGCGATCCAGGGCAGCCCCGCGGTATACAAAGACACCTTGGTGGTGGGCACCTGCAGCAAGGATAACGCATTTATGTACGGCATCAAGATCGACTGACGCCGCTTGGCATAGATGGATCCTGGAACACCATGGCTGAACGAATGAAAGGACGGAAAACGTATGAAAAAGCTGCTGACTGCGCTGCTGGTTTGCATCCTGTGCCTGACAGCCGCCTCCTTCGCACTGGCGGACGATGTGCCGGAAGGATACCCGGCCATCAAAATCGACCCGGCTACAGGCGCGCCGTACGACTTTGGCGGCGCAACGATCTACATTTACGACTACTGGTCCCAAGGAGAAGGCAGCGACGACCGCTCCAGCAATCCCACCGAAGAGGAAGCGGCTCTGTACGCCTATCGGGACTGGCTGGACAGCACCTACAACTGCCACATCGTACAGAAAAGGGACGGCGACTGGGGCACTCAGGCCAGCCAATTCCAGCAGTTCGTGGCCATGCCCGACGGGAGCTACCGCATTTATATCATTGCCCCGGATCACGTGGGCGGCCTGATAAACGAGGGCGCGGCAGCCAGCTGGAATAACGACCTGGTGGATTTGACCGACGGCAGCTGGAACCAGGCCACGGTGGAGGCCATGACCCTGGGCTCCAACGTGTACGGCGTATCCAAGGGCCATTCCGAGCCCCGGCAGCTGCTGTACTTTAACAAGCGGGTGCTGACGGAAGCCGGCATCGACTACAACGACATTTACGACATGCAGAGCAACGGCACCTGGAACTGGAGCGCCTTTACCTCCATCCTTCAGCAGGTGCAGCGGGACACCGATGACGATGGAACAACCGACGTATTCGGCCTGACAGGCTCCTCCGAGGATTTCTACCGTATCGCCGTATTTGCCAACGGAGGCACCTTCTTTGACAGCAACGAAAACGGCCAGCTGACGCCCACCGCCAACAGCGACCAGACGCTCGCCGCCCTTTCCTGGGCCAAATCCGCCTGGAACAGCTACGCCATGCCCCAGCCTGACGACGCTTCTTGGGACTGGTACAAAAATGCCTGGACAGAAGGGCATTGCGCCTTCTATGTGTACCAGGCCTACGGCGGCTTCAATGACAACAGCGAAATGAGCGGCATGGAAGACCCCTGGGGAGCGGTGGCTTTTCCCCTTGGTCCCAACGGCGATACCTATGTAACCATCGTCAGCGAAAATACTACGGTTTTACCCGCCGTCTACGATGCTGAAACCACCGCTAAGCTGACCTTCATCTACGAAATGTGGACCCGCCCCACTCCGGGCTATAGCGACGAGGACAGCTGGATCGGCAACAAATACAACTATACCGACGAGCGCGCCGTAAACGAAACTTACGCCATGCTGCGTGAAAACGGCCACTGTGTGGTGGACAAGGTTTACCTGCTCGGCAGCGTGATGAACGTGGAATCGGGCCCCCTGCTGTGGTACATCAGCGAGAGTTCGCCTTCCGAACTGGTTGAAAACAGCATGCCAAATTGGCAGGCGCTGTGCGATGAATTCAACGAAAGCCAGGCCCCGGACAGCATCCTGTTCACCTGCAGCCACGGCGAGCTCTCCTTCAGCGGCAAGGGCCCGATGCCGGATACCAGGGAATGGGCTGAATTCAGTGAAGCCGCCACCAGCATCGTGATCACCGGCCGAATCACCTCCATCTGCGACCATGCGTTTGAAAACTTTGTCAATTTGACCAGCGTGACCTTCGGCGATTATATTTCCGACATCGGCAGCTATGCGTTCAGCGGCTGCGAAAGCCTGGAATCCGTCAGTATTCCCGGCACTGTGAAAACGCTTGGCAGCTATGCGTTCAGCGGCTGCACCAATCTGAGCTTCGCCGCGCTTTCCAACGGCATGAATACCGTCAGCAGCCATGCCTTTGCCGGCTGCACGGGCCTGGAACGGGTGCGCATTCCTTTCGCCATACACGCCATTGAAGAGGATGCCTTTGCCGGTTGCACCGATTTGACGGCGGTGGAATACGACGGCTGGGATACCCTCTGGGCGAAGGTGACCATTGCCGATGGCAATGACTGCATTGACCAGGCCAGCCTTTCCTTCCGCATATCGGTGACTCCCCTGACGCTGGACGAACGGGCGACCGCGAATATCACCCGTGAAGGCGAAGAGGTCTTTTTTTCCTTCACGCCGGCTGTTTCGGGATATTACTGCTTTGAAGCGACCTTCTGGGATGCGTATAAATGCCTGTATGACGTGAATATGGTCCTGCTCGCTGCGGATTACAACGACAGTTCGATCCTGACCTCTTACCTGACTGCCGGAGAGGAATACATTTTTTCCACCGGGTATAATTATTCTGGGAGTACGGGAGACTTCGGCGTGATTCTGTCGCTGGACCCCATTTCCTGGAGCGTGGAGAACGGCGTACTCCTTATCACCGGTTCCGGGGCTATGAGAAATTATGACGGCTGGAGAAATCTGCCTCCCTGGTCGGGCCATCTGCAGCGCATCCACACTGTAATCATTGATGAAGGCGTGCAGAACATTGGCAACTGCGCTTTCTGTGACAGCAGCCTTTCCTCCATCCAAATTCCCGGTACGGTTACATCTATCGGTTACAACGCGCTGTATAACTGCGATGAGCTGGCCAGCGCGGTCATTCCGGAGGGTGTGCAGAATATCAGCAGCAGCGCGTTCGCGGAATGCGACAGCCTGAGCAGCATCACCCTGCCCAGTACGCTGAGCTGGATGGAATACGGCGTGTTTGAAAACGACGCGGCCTTGTCCGAGGTTACGGTTTCCAGCGGCGAGACCCGGCGGTTCCTGGCCTACTGGGGCGGTTGCCTGCGTGCCATTGATCTCCCCGTTAATTTGCAAAGACTCAACGAGCATGTGTTCATGAATACGCAGCTTGGCACTGTGCTTGCCTCCAATCCGGATTTTGTGCTGCCCGGCAGCCTGACCACCGTGGAAAGCGAAGCCTTCGCCGGCGCCTCTCCCGTGTTCGTGTACGTGCCTGAAACCGTTTCCAGCATCCAAAGCGGCGCGTTTGCCTCCTGCACCAGCCTGCGCTATGTGCTCATCGACGGCTACGGTCAGCCCCTGGATGACGGCGCCTTCGGCGATCTGACCGGGCTGATCCTGATTGGCGACTACGGCGTGAACGAGTTTGCTTCTGATTACGAGGGATTGGAATTTGTACACAATGATGATCTGGAAGGCGGCAACGGCTGATCCGTTCCGCCTGACCCTCAGCCGCCGTCCAGCCAACGGCGGCGTTTCTTAAACAAGAGAGGAGAAAAACATGCGGTACCGCAGATTGGGAAAAACGGGCCTGATGGTCAGCGAAGTGGGCTTTGGCGGCGAATGGCTGGAGAGGCATCCTCAGGATGAGAGCATCGAAACCATCCGCCACGCGGAAAGCAAGGGAATCAACATCATCGACTGCTGGATGCCCGATCCCGTGTCCCGCAGCATCATCGGAAAGGCCATCGCCGGCAGCCGGGACAAATGGATCGTGCAGGGGCATATCGGCTCCACCTGGCAGGATGGGCAATATGTGCGCTCCCGGGATATGAAGCAGGTGGTTCCCGCCTTTGAGGATCTTTTGGAGCGCATCGGCGGCGGATACATCGACCTTGGCATGATCCATTACATCGACTCCCAGGAGGACTGGGACGCTTCCATGAACACCGATTTCATCCAGTATGTGCACCGGCTTCACGACCAGGGGATCATCCGACATATCGGCATGAGCACCCACAATCCCGTGATGGCCAAGCGGGCGGTGGAAACCGGGTTTGTGGAAATGATCCTCTTCAGCATCAATCCCGCGTTCGATATGAAGCCGGCCAGCGACGACCTGGAAACCATGTTCGCCGATTACGCGGCCAATTTGAAGGGCATCGACGAGGAGCGCGCCTCGCTGTACCGTCTGTGCGAGGAAAAGGACGTGGGCATCACGGTGATGAAGGGCTTCTTTGGCGGCCGGCTCTTTGACGCCGCCACGTCGCCCTTCGGCGCGGCCTTCACCCCGGCGCAGCTGATCCACTATGCCCTGACCCGGCCTGCCGTGTCCTCCATCCTCTGCGGCTATGATACCAAGGAGCAGGTGGATCAGGCCGTGGCCTACGAAACCGCCTCCGACCAGGACAGGGATTACGCCTCCGTCATTGCCGGCGCGCCGCTGCACGCCTATATGGGCCAGTGCACCTACTGCGGCCACTGCAAGCCCTGCCCTATGGATATCGACATCGCCATGGTGAATAAGTTTTACGATCTGGCCGCGCTCCAGGATCAGGTGCCCGAGAGCGTGCGGGAGCATTACCGCGCCCTGAGCGCCACCGCCTCCGATTGTATCGGCTGCCAGAGCTGCGAAAGCCGGTGCCCCTTTGAAGTGAAGATCGCCGAGAGAATGCAGAAAACCGCCGCGCTGTTTGGCTGCTGACGGAACGCGCCGTGCCGGCAAAGCAAAGCCCCTTCCGGAACAATGCCGGAAGGGGCCAGTTTTATTATGCTTTGATCGCCGGCCCGCGTCTGTTATTGGTTCGCGGTCAGGATGCCGTAAATCAGAAAGCCGATGATCAGCGCTGCCGTGATGGCGATGACGGCGTCGATGGTTTTCAGGGATACGTGATCCTTGATTTTATCGTACAGCCTGTAGCGCCGGGGCAGCCTCTGACCGGAGAAGTTCCTTTCGCTTTCCGTTTTTGCCGCTTCCATTTCCGCCCGGGCGGCTTTTCCGTTCTGCTGATCCTTCATGGCTTACTTCTTCACGATGTACTTGCGCACGTCGATGGACACGGCCAGGATGATGATCAGACCGCGGATGATGTACTGGATATAGGGGTTGACGCCCAGGAACTGGAGGGCGTACACGATGGCCTGCATGATGACCGCGCCGATGACCACGCCCTGGATGGTGCCGACGCCGCCGGAGAAGCTGACGCCGCCAACCACCACGGCGCTGATGGCGTCGGTTTCATAGTTGAGGCCCGTGTTGGCGCCTACGGCGGTGATGCGGGCCGCCTCCAGGAAGGACGCGATGCCGTAGAGCACGCCGGCCATCAGGTACACCAGCATGATGGTCTTGGCCACGTTCACGCCGGAAACGGCGGCGGCTTCGGTGTTGCCGCCCACGGCGAACATGTTCTTGCCCAGCTTGGTCTTGTTCCAGATCACCCACACGATGGCGGCCAGGGCCAGGAAGTAGAGCACCACCAGGGGGATGCGCACTTCGCCGATGTAGATAGCGCCGGCGGCCACGTTCAGGAAGGTGGGGTCAAAGGTGGACAGGGCCTGGGCCGTGCCGGAGGGCTGGGATTCAATGTAGAGGCAGTTGGCGCCGTAAGCGATCAGCTGCGTGCCCAGGGTGACGATGAAGGCATGCAGGTGCAGCTTTGCCACGCCGAAGCCGTTGATCATGCAGAAGGCCACGGCCACTGCAATGGAAGCAAACAGCGGGATCAGCAGCCCGAACCCGCCCAGGGAGGACACCATGGTGGGGAACATGCGGCTGGCATAGGTGGTGGACTGGACCAGAGACGCCGTGATGGCGGCGGAAATGCCCAGCACGCGGCCGATGGAAAGGTCGGTGCCGGCCAGCACGATCAATCCGGCGCAGCCCAGGGCCAGGATGCCCTTGGTGGAGGCGTTCTGCAGGATGTTCAGGATGTTCGCCATGCTCAGGAAGTCGATCCGGATGATGGATACGATCACCAGAATCAGGCCCAGAATGATGAACAGCGCGTAATTCAGCAGAAAGCTGGTGACCTTGGTGGCCTTCGGGTTGGCTGCCTTGACCTTGGGACGGGGCTTCAGGTCCATGGCCTGAATGAGGAAGTAAGCCAGGGCCGCAACGATCAGGATGATGCCGATGAACTGCACGGAAACGGCGCTGGTCATGTGGCTGTTTTCCAGCAGCTTGGGGAGGGAAGCTTTGAAAACGCCAAGCAGCTTTTCGTTGGCGCCCAGGGCGTTATAGGTTGCTTCGTCGCTGATGCCCAGCTCCTGCATGGCCATTTCTTTGCGCAGCTCTTCCGTGCGGGTGCGGTCCTTAATCAAATCGTTGAGGTTATCCGCAGTGACGGTTTCGTCAACGCTGTGAGCATAGGCCAGGAATTTTTCGCGGTCTTTGGCGTTGGCAGCGGCCGTTTCGTAGGCGGCCCGGGCATCCACGGCGGCGTCCACTTCAGCTGCGTCTGCGCCCAGGTCCTTGAGAAACGCCTTCATATCCGCGGCGCCCACCTTGCTGATGGCGCCCAGCTCCGTCAGCTTATCCGGGGTCTGGATATAGGTCATGGCGTTCTTTTTGTCGCTGCCCATGATCCTGGCTGCGTTTTCATAAATGGCGGTTCCCGTGGCGCCGTAGACGACGCCGGCGATGCCGATCACCAGCACAGCCAGCATGATGATGCTGGTAATTCTTTTCTTAGTCATCTGTTTTCACCTCATCACACATACTTGGCTGCCAGCGCCATGATGGTTTCCTGCTCGCCGGGAATGTCGCCAAAGTCCTTGCCCCGCTCCACGATGCCGGCCAACTGTCCGTTGGACATGACCAGGATCCGGTCGCAGATGCCCAGCAATTCCGGCATTTCGGAGGACACCATCATCACGCCCTTGCCCTGCTCCGCCAGGTTCAGGATCAACTGATAGATTTCATATTTCGCGCCCACGTCGATGCCGCGGGTGGGTTCGTCCAGCAGCAGCACGTCCGGCTGGGTCAAAAGCCATCTGCCGATGATGACCTTCTGCTGATTGCCACCGGAGAGACTCTTGATGTGCGTTTTTTTGCTGGGGGTTTTCACCTTGATGGAGTCGATGACCCAGTCGGTGTCCTTATCCATCTTTTTTCCGTTCAGCAACGGTTTCCCGTAGGCGTCCACGTTGGCGATGATGGAGTTGAACAGGATGGAGTTCTCGCCGAAAATGCCGGTGGCGCGGCGTTCCTCTGTGATCAGGGCGAAGCCGTTCCTGCGGGCTTCGTCGGTGGTCACGTTATTGATGGGCTTGCCTCCCATCAAAACCTCGCCGCCGCCCTTGGTAAAGTAACCGAACAGGGAATTGAGCAGCTCCGTCCGCCTGCTGCCCACCAGGCCCGCCACACCCAGCACCTCGCCCCGGTGCAATTGGAAGGTAACGTTGTGGCAGGTTGGCTCGTATCTGCCCGAAAAATCCTTTACATCCAGCAGCACGTCCCCGATCACGTTGTTTTTCGGGGGGAACTGATTGGTCATTTCACGGCCCACCATCAGACGGATGATCTCCGCCTTGGTCAATTCGCCGGCGGGCCTGGTGGCGATCCACTGGCCGTCGCGCATGACGGTCACGTCGTTGGAAATGCGCAGGATCTCATCCATTTTATGGCTGATGTAAATGATGCCCACGCCCTCGGCGGTCAGCCGGTTCATGATGCGGAACAGATGCTCCACCTCGTCCTCGGTCAGAGAGCTGGTGGGTTCGTCCAGCACCAGGATGCGGGCGTTATAGGAGACCGCCTTGGCGATTTCCACCATCTGCCGCTTGGAAACGGACAATTCGCCGATGACCTGCTTGGGGTCCACCTCGATTTCCAGCCGGTCAAAGATCGCCTTTGTTTCCGCGTACATTTTTTTGCTGTCCACAATGCCCAGCTTATTGGCGGGAAACCGGCCCAGCCACATGTTTTCCATCACGTTGCGGCGCAGCACCTGGTTGAGCTCCTGGTGCACCATGGCTACGCCGTTGTCCAGCGCGTCGCGAGGGCTGGTAAAGGTGACGGGCTTGCCTTCCATGGTGATGGTGCCGCCGTCCCGGGTGTATATGCCGAAAAGGCATTTCATCAGGGTGGATTTGCCCGCGCCGTTTTCGCCCATCAGCGCGTGCACGGTGCCGGGGCGCAGCTGCAATTTGGCGTGGTCCAGCGCTTTGACGCCGGGAAACTGTTTTTCAATATCCAGCATTTCCAGCAGGTATTGATTCTCAGACATTGTTTCAACCTCACCGCCTTCAGCGATCATAACATTTTCAAAACGGTTCCGGCAGCCGAAGCCGCCGGAACCGCTTCTCATTCAGGGGTTCATGCTGAAACGGGCGAATTATTCAGCCAGGTTTTCAGCAGTGATCTTGGCATAAGGAATGTACACGGAGCAGCCGTCTTCATTCAGCTTATACTTGTCTTCCAGGCCCTCGATCCACTGGCCGTTGAGCAGCCAGTTCATGGCGAAACGGATGTTGGCTTCGCCCATGGCGTCGCCATCCTGCTTCACGGTAGCGGTCATACGGCCGGCCTTGATGGCTTCCATGGCGGCGTCGGTGGCGTCCACGCCGATGACGGCGATAGAGGGATCACCCTCGTTGCCGGTGTTGTAGCCATCCTGGTTCAGAGCGGCGATGACGCCGATGGCCATATCGTCGTTGTTGGCGAAGACCAGCTCGATCTCCTTGTGAGCCTGCCAGGTGGACAGCATGGCGTCGTTGGCCTTGCCGGTATCCCAGTCAGCCACGATCACGTCGGTGACCATTTCCATGGGCACGCCCAGTTCCTTGGCGGTTTCTTCGCTGTACTGGGTGCGGGCGATGGCTTCGGGGTTGTTGGCAACGCCCTTGAATTCCACGAACTGGATAACGCCGTCGCCGTTCTTGTCGATCTTGGCGGCATCAGCGGCCCACAGATCGGCCAGGATTTCGCCCTGCATGTCGCCGGCTTCGCGGGGCAGCGTGCCTACGAAGAAGGCGCCGGACTGCTTCACCACGGAGTCATAGGTTTCTTCAGATGGCGGAATGTTGTAGAACAGGAAGGGGATGCCAGCTGCGGACAGCTTATCCACCAGGGTCTGGCCGCCGGCGGGCTCCGCCAGGTTGATGATCACGAAATCGGGCTTCTTGCCGATGATCTGGTCGCACTGCTCGACCTGCTTGGCCATATCATCCTGCGCGTCGTCCATGGTCAGGTTGATTTTTACGGACAGTTCGTCTTCGATGATTTCCTTCCACTTCATCATGCCCTGACGGACAGTGGAGCCATAGGTGTCGTCGAATTTCCACACCAGCACGTGGATGTTGAATTCCGTCTTGGCTTCAGCCAGAGCGGTTACGCATCCCAGCGTCAGCATGAGGGCCAGTACCAGAGCTACGAGTTTCTTCATGGGTTCTACCTCCTTTTTTATATAACGGCATCCAGCCGTTTGGCTTAAATTTTTGGCGCAATTTCAACCATTTATTATATTGTACACTATATCTTCGTTTCTGTCCAGTACCAAAATTTGAATTTCCAAAGTCTTTGACGTTGTTTTTTTCCGAATACTTATGCATATTTTTGCCCAATGAAAAATGAGGGGGAGCGGAAACGCGCTTTCCAATAACAAAGGAGCTGCCTCCTGCGCCAAATCTTTATCTGGCGTTTTGAGACAGCCCCTTATGCCGGAGCGCCGGCTTTTCGTTATTCCACCACTTCGTACCCCGCGTCCACAACGGCTTTTTTCAGCACGTCGTCGGCCACGGCCTTGCTCAGGGTGATCACGGCGGTGCCGCTTTCATGGCTGACGGCGGCGCTTTCCACGCCGTCGATGGCTTCCAGGGCCTTCTGCACCCGGCCGGAGCAATGCATGCACATCATGCCTTGAATTTTCAGGGTCTTTTCCATGGTTTTTCTCTCCTTTTTCCGTTTGATTTTTTTATCCCGCTGATCGCTGTACAGATCAAAGAAATTGAGCCGCAGCGCATTGGAAACCACGAAGAAGCTGGACAGGCTCATGGCCGCGGCCCCAAACATGGGGTTCAGTTCCCAGCCGAAGAGGGAAATGAAAGCCCCGGCCGCCAGGGGGATGCCCAGCACGTTATAAATGAACGCCCAGAAGAGGTTTTGATGGATATTGCGCAGGGTGGCGCGGCTGAGGCGCACGGCGGCGGGCACATCCTTCAAGGCGCTGTTCATCAGCACCACATCGGCAGCGTCGATGGCCACGTCGGTGCCCGCCCCGATGGCGATGCCCATATCGGCCCGGGTGAGGGCCGGGGCGTCGTTGATGCCGTCGCCCACCATGATCACCTTGCCTTTTTTCTTCAGCTCCCGGATCACCTGCTCCTTGCCCTCGGGCAGCACCCCGGCGATCACCTGATCCACCCCGGCCTTTTTGCCGATGGCCCGGGCGGTGCGCTCGTTGTCGCCGGTGAGCATCACCACGCGGATGCCCATGCCCTGCAGCTGGCGGATGGCCTCGGGGCTGTCCTCCTTGAGGGTATCGGCCACGGCGATGAGGCCAAGCAGCTGATCCTCCCTGGCAAAGAACAGCGGGGTTTTGCCCTCCAGGGCCAGCGCTTCGGCCTGAGATTGGATATCGCCGGAAAGCGAAACTTTTTCGGAAATGAATTTCTGGCTGCCGCCCAGCAGCGCCTGGCCCTGCATGTTCGCCCTCAGGCCGTTGCCCGGCAGGACGGTGAAATCAGCCACTTCCCGCGCGGTCAATCCCTTGTCTTCTGCCCAGCGCACCACCGCCCGGGCCAGGGGATGCTCGGAAAGCCTCTCCAGCGCGTAGGCTGCTTCAGCCAATTCCGCTTCCGCAACGCCCCGGGCGGGCAGCACGTCGGTGACCACCGGCTCGCCCCTTGTGATGGTGCCGGTCTTATCCAGGGCCACCACGTCGGCCTTGCCGGCCTCCTCCAGGGACGCGGCGGTTTTGAACAGGATGCCGTGCCGCGCGCCCAGACCGTTGCCCACCATGATGGCCACCGGCGTAGCCAGGCCCAGGGCGCAGGGGCAGGAAATGACCAGCACCGAAATGCCCCGGGCCAGGGCGTAGCCAAAGGGCCTGCCCACCAGCAGCCAGATAACGGCAGTCACAAGCGCGATGCCGATCACCGCCGGCACGAACACGCCGCTGACCCGGTCCGCCACCTTGGCGATGGGCGCTTTGGTGGCCGCCGCGTCGCTGACCATCTTGATGATCTGACTGAGGGTGGTGTCCTCGCCCACGCGGGTGGCCCGGCAGGTCAAATACCCCGATTGATTCACCGTGGCGGCGGACACGTGATTCCCCGCCTGCTTATCCACCGGCACGCTTTCGCCGGTCAGCGCCGCTTCGTTCACGGCGCTCTCTCCCGTCAGCACCACCCCGTCCACCGGGATGTTTTCCCCGGGCCGCACCGCGAACACGTCCCCCGGGCGCACCTGCTCGATGGGCACTTCGGTTTCTTTTCCGTCCCGGATCAGCGTGGCCGTTTGGGGCGAAAGCCGCATGAGGCTCTTGAGGGCGTCGGTGGTTTTGCCCTTGGAGCGGGCTTCCAGCATCTTGCCCACGGTGATCAGCGTGAGGATCATGGCGGCGGACTCGAAATAAAATTGATGCATGTAGCCTTCCGCCGCCGGCATATCGCCCGCCGTGACCGCCCGGCTCATGGCGAAGAGCACGTACACGCTCCACAGGAAGGACGCGGAAGAGCCCAGCGCCACCAGGGTGTCCATATTGGAGGAATGGTGCCAAAGGGCCTTGAAGCCGCTGATGAAAAATTTCTGGTTGATCACCATCACGATGGCGGCCAACAGCATTTGCACCAGGCCCATGGCCACATGATTCTGCATCGTTCCGCCGGCGGCTGTTTCCACCGTGAACCAGCCCGGCAGCGGCAGCCCGATCATGTGCCCCATGGAAAAATACATGAGCAGGAGCAGGAAAGCCAGCGACGCGATCAGGCGCTTTTTCAGCCGGGGCGTTTCGGTGTCCCGCAAAGCGTCCTCCGCTTTTGCCGGGGCGCTTGACCGGGCATCCTTGCTCCTCGCGCCGTAGCCCGCTTCCTCCACCGCGGCGATGATGGCCGCGTCCGCGGCGTCGCCCTCCACGCCCATGGAGTTGGTGAGCAGGCTCACCGAGCAGCTCTTTACCCCCGGCACCTTGGATACCGCCTTTTCCACCCGGGCTGAGCAGGCGGCGCAGCTCATGCCCGTGACCGAAAACTGTTTCATGGAAGCCTCGTCATTTCATCAGTTTTTGCAGCGTCTGGCACAGTTCGTCCACCGTTTCGTCCCGCCCCGCCCGGATATCCTCCGACACGCAGGTGCGGATGTGCCGGGAAAGCAATTCCCGGTTAAAGGCGTTCAGCGCTGCGCTCACCGCCGCCACCTGGGTGAGGATATCGGTGCAGTAGGCGTCCTTTTCCACCATGCCCCGGATGCCCCGCACCTGGCCTTCGATGCGGTTGAGCCGGTGGATCAGGCAGGTCTTTTCCTCCGGGTCCCTTTCCTTTGTTTTGCCGCTGATGCCTTCCTGTGAAAGCTGTTCCCCGCAGCAGGGCTTTTCGTGCGTCATAGCCGTCACCTCATTCTTATACCCCATCGGGGTATCTGGATTATATACCCCCGATAGGTATTTGTCAAGCCCGGCAAGCGAAAATACAAAGCCAATCCAATCCCGGCCTTGCTTAATCCCCGCCGGCGTGCTACAATACAGTCGATTCGTACGCAGAGTAGCGGCAGACGCGTCAAGTGCTCATGGACGGGGAGTTGCCATGGGACGAAGCCGGGGCCCCGGCGCGGTGTCTGCTGCGCATCCCGCTGCCGATAGGAAACTGCCTCTGCGGATCCATTCTGTATCTGAAGGAGGCTTTTTTCATGCAAAGAACCGGCGCGTTTTATGACAGGACGCTGTATAAATCGCCCTTTTCCAGGGCGTACTGGGTGCAGGCCGCCCGGGAATTCAAGGATCTGCGGGTGCTGGTGTTCGCGGCGCTGATGATCGCCATCCGCGTGATGCTCAAGATTCCCAAGATTCCGCTGGCAACGGATCTGAACGTTTCCTTCACGTTCGTTGCCAACGCGTTTGGCTCCATGGTGTATGGGCCGGTGGTGGCGGTGCCCACCGGGATCGTATCGGATTTTCTGGGCTATCTGGTGGCCAATCCGGACGGCGGTCCCTATTATCCCCTTTTTATTCTGACGGAATGCGCAGGCTCCGTGCTGTACGCCCTGTTTCTGTACCGCGCCGAGATTACGGCGCCAAGGGTGTTTCTGGCAAAATTCAGTGTCAATTTCCTGGTCAACGTGGTCCTCACCGTGCCCGTCATGCGGGGCTATTATGCCTTCAGGCAAATGACCGCGGTTTATCCGCTGTTCGACGGCCTTCGCATCGTGAAAAACCTGGTCATGCTGCCCGTGGAGGCCGTGGTGCTGACGCTGTTCCTGCGGGCGGTGGTGCCGGCGGTGAAGCCGCTGGGATGCGTGGCGAGCACTGTGGACAGGCTGAAGCTGACCAGGCGGCACTATGCGCTGCTGGCGGCGCTGTTCCTGGCGGGGATATGCGCTACGGGCGGATACATGATCTACGATTATAACAGCAAGTCCTTCAGCAAAGATTACACGCCCCAGGAGCGGTTTGTCAAAAACAACGAAATGAACGCGTTTGTCGCCCGGGAATACCCCGATCAGGAGGAGGAGAACATTGTCACCGTGATCCAAAGCGCCCGATCGAAGGCCTTTGATCCCGAAATGACTTACGAGCTGAAGGTGTACCGCATCAACTGGGATCAGTTCCGCGCCAGGAAAGGATCCATCATCAAAGTCAGCGGCAAGGAACAGGTGTATTCGCTGTATGTGGTGCGCGGCTATTCCAAGTCTTTCGCTGATAAAGACGCGGCGGACGGCACGCTGACGCTTATCGGCAGCGGTACCGCCGTGACAAACAAGCATACGGGAGAGCTTTTGTCCATCGACATCGGATGGATCAAAGATACAGCAGAGGGAGAGAATACGCCGTGACCGAGAACCAGCAGGCAATATTGCGCGGCCTGGCCGCCCTGTATCCCGACGCCGGGCCGGAATTGCATTTTTCCAATCCTTTTGAAACGCTGGTGGCCACCATTCTGGCCGCTCAGTGCACCGATCAAAGGGTGAATCAGGTGACCCCGGCGCTTTTCAGGGATTACCCCGACGCCGCGGCCATGGCAAAAGCCACGCCGGAGGAGATTTTTCCTTACGTCAAATCCTGCGGGTTCAGGTCCAAGGCGGTGAATATCGTCGGCGCCAGCCGCATGATCGTGGAGGAATTTGGCGGCCAGGTGCCGCAAACCCTGGAGGAATTGACCCGCTTGCCCGGCGTGGGCCGCAAGACTGCCAACGTGGTGCTGGCCTTTTCCTTCGGTCAGCCGGCCATCCCCGTGGATACCCACGTGTTCCGGGTGGCCAACCGCCTGGGCCTTTCCGACGCCCTTACCGTGGAGGAGACCGAGCGGCAGCTGATGGACCTGATCCCCCGGGAAGATTGGAGCCAGGCCCACCATTGGATGATCTACCACGGCCGCCGGGTGTGCCATTCGCAAAAGCCCGACTGCGAAAGATGCACCCTGCAGCCCTTCTGCACCGCCGCCCACAGCGAACATATGATTAACCCCAAGGCCGACGCCAGGCGCAGGGCCCGGGAGCGAAGGGCCGGGATAACGGGGTAACGGGGAGCTGCGGCGGGGCATGCTTTTTCGGCACAGCGAAAAAGCGCTTGCGGCTGTTTTCCCAAAAATGTGAAGCACCAAAAAGCCTCCGCAGCATTTGCGGAGGCTTTGCAATTATACGTCCTGTTCCTGGAAAACCACCCGGTTGCGGCCGTCGGCTTTGGCCTGGTAAAGGCATTTGTCGGCTTCCTTGATCAGGCTGTCCAACGGCGTATCGGGGCCGCCGTGGGCCACGCCGATACTGATGGTCACGCGCAGCGCTTCATCGGAATGGGGCACGGCGATTTCCAGGCGCTCTACTGCGCGGCGGATGCGCTCGGCGCTGTCCTGATTCAGATTGCCCCGGGGGAACCAGGCCACGAATTCCTCGCCGCCCCAGCGGCACAGCTTGGTATCCACCAGGCGGGACACCTCCGCGGCCACCCCGGCCAGCACCAGGTCGCCCACGTCGTGGCCGTAGGTATCGTTCACCCGCTTGAAGTGATCCAGGTCAAACATCATCACCGTCTGCCGGGTATGCACCTGGATACTGCCGCGCCATTCGTACAGGCCGTGGCGGTTGAGCAGGCTGGTCAGGGCATCCCGGGAATACAGATGCTCGTAATGACTGCGCGTGCGGATCAATTCCCGCTGGGTGGCGGAGCGGATCAGCTCCAGGATGCAGGAGATGACCGCGGAGGCCACGTACAGGATGGGAAAGCGCATCATGAAGGTTTCGGTATATACGTCGGGGGGCAGGAAGCTCTGGCCCACAGGGGTCCAGAAGAAAAAGACCAGAATAAAAAGCATCACCAGGCACAGCGCAATGGCCGGCTTGAGCCCGAAAAGCAGCGCGCCGCAGGCGGGCAGAAGAATGATCCACAGGCAGGAAAAGCCTTCCGGGTTGCCGGAAACGATGAAGAAGATAAACAGCACCATCAGCTCCAGCATGAACAGCCTGGAGGACAGCTTAAGCCCCTTTTGCCCAAACCAGCGCAGCAGCGCCAGGTTGGCCAGACACAGGAGACAAAAGATCAGCGTGGCCCAGGTGAGCACGCCCTTATGGGTAAACAGGTTCAGCACCGTCATGAAAAGCGACACGGTGGCCAGCATGACGTACACGCACAGATACTGCATCCTGATCCTGCGCATTTCATCCAGCACGATGGCCGCAAGGCGCCGGCGCAGCCCGTCGCCGCCGCGATCCGTTTCCTTCATTCCCTTCACCTCCCGCCGCGGAGCGTTTCATTAGTTTTCCGATTTTCAACAACTATATCACAATCCGGCCCGGCATGCAAGGCTCCGGGCGGCCGGACGGGAAAACGAAGATGGGACGGAGCGTGCCGGCTCGCGGCGGCCGGAGGCAAAAAAATACCGCGGCACCGCCTGCTGTACGGCGAAAGCGGGCGATGCGCGGATGGAACCGGCGGAGGGGATGAGCCGCTCAGGACTCGTTTTTTTCCCGGACAATGGAGGACTTGGGCAGGGAAGCCAGCACGTCCCCGGCGCTGAAAAGCGGCTGCACGTAGCCTTCCAGCATCCGGGCCTTGGGGGCCAGGCCCCGGGAACGGGGGTTGATGAAGATGCGGCTTTTTTCCCTGCCGTTGCGGGCCTCCTGGATCAGGTTCAGGGCGGCGGAATTGCCATCGAAGGCAAGCAGCGCGGAGGGAGAAAGGCGGAATATCTCGTAGGCGAAGCTCTTGTACAGCCCCATGCCGGAGCTTTCGATGGAGATGACGGCGCTGACGCCGGCCAGAAGCAGTTCCTTCTTCTCCTGCCGGGTGATGCGGTTGGGCACGATGGCGAACACCGTAAATTTTCCCTTTGCCTGCCGGGCCAGATACCCTTCCTGGCCGGATAGCGTGTGGCCCACCACGAAATACACTTTTTCCGGATCGGCCGATTCCAGCAGCTGATCCAGCAGCGCCTTGTCCGCGGGCTTTATCACGGTGCGGCGGCCGGTGCTGTTGAAGCTGCCGCCGCAGATCACGATGGGGAAGGGCCCCTGGGGAAGCGGCGCGATCACATCCCGCAGTGCTTCCTGAGCGGAGAGCTTGCCGTCCTTTGCCCGGATAAGAGCGGGAGCGGATTCCCCGGCCTTTTGCAAAAGGCCGCGGTAGTACAATTCAATATCGCCCTGGCAGGCTGCCCGGAAGGCGGCGGTTTTTTCCCGGAACACCCTTTGGCTTTCCGTAAGGATCTCATCCTCCGCCTGGCGCATGCGGCACAGCTCCTCATGCGTCAGCCCCAGCAGCTTTTCCAGGCTCAATTCCTCGTCGATGGAATTGGTGCCGTACAGGGCGCCGCCGTCGGTGCCCTGCACGCAGCGGATGCCGGAGAGCAGATACTGCCTGAGGGGGTGCTTTTCCAGGCGGCTCAGGTTGTTGAGGCGCACGTTGGAGGTGATCTGGAATTCCAGCGTCACGCCGTATTTCCGCATGTCGCCGAGCAGCTTTTTGCCCTTTTCGCTGTTGAGGTCGCAGGTGTACAGCCCGTGGCCCAGGCGCAAAGGCGGCATGGGCTGGCCGGGGGAGAGGGCCTCGGCCACGCACCTGATGCTGTTGGCCACGTTGTCCCTCAGGCTGTCGTTTTCCCCGGCGTGGATGCGGATCACGAAGCCGGGATGACGCCCTGCGATGGCGGCCAGTTCCCGGATGACGCCCCGCATGTCCAGAATATCGTTGATTTCCTCGCCGATGATGTCGCTGCCGGCCACGTAGGGGTCGGCGGCGATGGCTTCCAGGCAGCGCAGGTTTTCCGACAGGTAATTATCCGGCGTGACCTGGTCCTTCACGATGGTGAGGGGGATGCGCCGGATACCGGCGAGAAAACGCAGCAGCACGCCGGTTTCCCGGGTAACGGCGGGCATGATCTCGTGGATTTGTCTCAGTTTTCCCGGGGCCTCCGCTTCCTTGAGCAGCGCCGTATCGGTGATTTCGGCGTACTGGATGCCCCGCTTCTGGTATTCCCTGGCGATCCACAGCAGCAGGTCCTGGTACAGGGTGTTGCGGCGGTAGCGCTCGTCCTCCCGGTCCTCGAGCATCCGGCGGGCGTAGGAACGCACCTCCCGGTCGGGGATCAGATCAATGTTGATGCCGCTGAAGGGCGAAGCGGAGGACGCGCCCTTGGTGAACACATAGCGGTACAGGTACACCTTTTCCAGATCGGCGAACACGGCCTGGCCGTCCTTGGGGATGGTGAGGGAATTGCGCACCCGCTCGATGTTGTAAGCGGCGTCCTGGGGGTTGCCCAGGATCAGATCGGCAAAGTTGATGAAGGTTCGGTCGTCGATGCGGCGGTCCCGGTGCCGGTCGTTTGGGTCGTCATTTGGCAGGGCGGCCTCCGCCTGGGCCCGGGCCTTTTCCAGGGTGGCGGTCTGATCCAGGGTGCATTTGAGGCCCAGCTTTTTCACGTAATAATACGGGTATTGCAGCTGCCTTGCGATGCCCAGGGCGATGAGGGCGTCCGGGGGCAGGTTGCCGTTCATGTGGGTGTGCAGATCGGTGCGGAATTTGCTTTCGCCCCGGATATAGGTTTTGACGATGGTTTTTTCCACGCCCAGGCGGTAATCCTTGGTCTGGCTCATGAGGGTTTTGGAGATGGCGGGGATGGACGCCTTGAGCTCCACTTTTCCGTCGGGGTAAATGTTGGCGATCTTGGTGTTGCCCAGGCGCAGGATGTACATCCTTTGGTTGTCCCCGTCGAAATAGCAGGGGATTTCGCCCTTGATTACCCTGAGCCCGTTTTCATCCGGATCGGTTTTCAGCCTGCACAGCCTGGCCAGGTTGGTGATCAGGTTGCCGGTGTGGTGATTGGGGGTGCGGATCACGTGAAAGAGCCGGTCGCCCTCCATGAAGAGGTCCACCTGAATATCTTTTTCCCGATCCAGATAAAACCGCTGAAAAAAGATCATGCCGCCCTTCCTTTCCGCCGTATGATTCCGTTGGGGTTACAGCAGGTTTTCCCCTTCGCCCATCACGGCGATATCCACCGCCGTGGCGTCCTCCAGATGGAAGCACATCATTTTGTGGCCGGTGGTTTCGTTGTAGATGTTTTTCAGCCCGGGGGACATATCCAGCATGGCGGCGGCATACTTGGGATCATCCTCGAACACCGCTTTGCCGGTGTAGCGCAGCCAATGGCCGTTTTGCTTGCAGGCGGCGATTTCACACTGGGGATGGGCGGCCAATTGCCGGTACACGGCCTTGAAATCGCCCACGCCGAAGATCACCTTGCCGTCCATTTCCATGTGAGCGCCCAGGGGACGAAGCCGCGGCTGATCGCCCTCCGCGGTGGCCAGAAAGAAGATGCCGGCCTCGGTAAGAAAATCGTTCACTTTGCTCATGGGGGTTCCTCCTTTATGTTATTTGCCAAAATGGGACGCGGGAATGTGGCAGTAGCCGCCGGGGTTTTTGTCCAGGTATTTTTGATGATATTCCTCCGCCGGGAAGAAATTGCGAAGGGGAGATACCTCCACCGCCAGCTTGTCCCCGGCTTTTTCTTCCTCCAGACGGTACACGCTTTGGATTTCGGGCAGTTGACCTTCTTCGGTGTAATAGATGCCCGTGCGGTACTGGATGCCCCTGTCGTGGCCCTGCTGGTTGACGGAAAGGGGATCGATCACCAGAAAGTATTTTTCCAGCAGCTGCGTCAGGGAAATCCTGCTTTCGTCGTACAGGATGCGCACCGCCTCCGCGTGGCCGCTGTCGCGGCACACCTGCTGGTAGGTGGGCGCGCTGTCCGGCCCGTTGGCGTAGCCGGTTTCGGTTTCCGTCACGCCGTCAAACTGATCGAAATACTTCTGCACGCCCCAGAAGCAGCCGCCGGCCAGATAAATGGTTTTCATAACGGTTTTCTCCTTGAATCAGGCTTTTTCAAAGGAAATGCTCTTCAGGTGCGCCCGGCCCGTGCCCCGGAAGGTGAGGTACAGGGCCTGCTTGCCGTCGGGGAAATCCACTTGAGCCGTGCGCTTTTCCCACACGTTGCTGCTGTCCATGGGAATGGCGCCCAGCACCTCCCCGTCGATTGCCGCGCGGATCTCAAAGCAGCCGTGGGCGTAGGCCCGGGTTTCGATGCCGATGCCTTTGACGCCGTGACAGTCGAAATACTTGAAGCCGACGGTGGTGCCCTCTGAAATATCGGCGATGTGGCCGTCGATCTTGTCGTCGTCCCGGCCGTCCTGGGTCACCTTGGCGTACCCCGGCTGGCCCACGTACAGGGGCTGATCCTTTTCCACAAACAGATGGCAGGCGATATAGGCGGGGTAGGTCCCTTCGCCCTTGAGCGGGCCGCCGTTCAGGCCGCAGGAGGTGATCTCCGCCTGCCGGATGCGGCCGTGTTCATCAAAGAAAATGGGCTCGGCGCAGCCCTGGCGGCTGTACCAGGTGCCGTTGGTTTGGCGGTGGTAGAAAATATACCACTGGCCGGCGATTTCCACGATGCTGCCGTGGTTGTTGCCGCCAAAGGCCACGGGCCGGGCGGCTTCCTTGTAGCTGCCGATGCCCGCGTCCACGTTGCTCACGATCACGCCGCCGTACTGGAAGGGACCCCGGGGGTCCTTGGCTGTGGCGTAGCACAGCTCGTGCATCACCTGGGAGGAATAAACGAAGTAATAGGTGTCGCCCCGCCTGCGGATGGAGGAGGCCTCGAAGAACGCGTGGCCCTCAAAGCCGGTGCCGTCGGCATACATGGCCCCGGGAACCACGTAAACGGGCTTTTCCCGGATGGTCAGCATGTCGGGGCCCAGCACCGTGCAGGTGGCCCCGTGGCGGCTCCTGTCGCCGTGGCCGCAAAAGCCGGTGTACAGGTAGGTGTTTTCCCCTTCGGTGAGCACCCCGGGGTCGAACTGGGGCTCATCGCCGGGCCGGTCGCCCAGGCGGGTGCCGTCGGGATAATGCACGTAGCCCAGGAATTTGTACATCCCCGCCGGGGAATCGCACACCGCCACCGACACGAAGCCCACCTTGTCGTATACGTAGTAAAGATAGTAACGTCCGTCGGGCCCCTGCGTTACGTCCGGCGCGTAGAGGCACATGCGTCCGTCGGCGTTGGCGGGATCGGCGTTTCTTGGATAGATCACGCCCTCGCACCGCCAGGCGGACAGATCGTCCGCCGGGGCGCTCCAGCCCATGTAGTCCCCCTGGCAGAATACGTAGCCGTTGAACAGATCGTGGCTGCCGTATACGTACACCCGGTCGCCGAATACGTAGGGCTCCCCGTCGGGGATGTATTCCCAGGAGGGGAGATACGGGTTGAATGCTTGTTTTTTCATGCTGTGTCCATCCTTTCCGCAGCTGCTCCCGGATGGAAAGGCGCGGGAAGCGGCCAACTGTCTGTATTATCGCATGGATCGGGCGCAAAATCAATCCCCCGGGGCCGGACGCGGCGAAAATATGGAGCAATGCAAGAACAGCCGCGCTGCCGGGCCTGTATTGACAAACGAAGGGAATTCTGATACTTTATCATCAGAACGGCGGAAATACGGATGCCGGCGCGCAGACTGGCCGGCGTATGAGAAAAGGCAGTCAGAAAAGGAGCGAGCGATGGATTCTTTCTGTGCGGATTTACATGAGGCCTTTGCGGATTACCGGCAGGACCTGGAAGCGTATGAGCGCAGCCGCAGGCCGGCTGACGGCCTGCTGGGGTTTGGCCGCACAATGGCGAACGATCCCTGCCATGACCGGCTGGACGAAAAGGTGAAGCGGGCGGCAGAGGGCCTGCGCGCTGAAAATCCCCCGCCGGAGAGCGCGGAGGAAATGGTGCGGCTGCTGCTTTTGCGGGAGGATCTGTCCGCCTGGCCCGTGGCGGCCCAATGGATGATCCGGGCGCTGGAAAGGCATGCCCTGCCCCTGATCCCTTTCCTTACGCCGGAAACGGCCGGGGATATCAGCCGCGCCTACGAGCAGCGGTACCGCCGATGGGAGCGGCTGCCTGTGCAGAAGCAGCTTTGCCGGGCGCTGCAGGAAAGAAGCCGGGGAAAGTGACGGGGATGCGTTCCGCCTGTTCCGGCGGACGGATGCCATGGAGAAAGGATAAGTCCGACTGTGCCGGACGCTTGCCCGGGCGCAGGCCGGCTTCCGGGCAAAAAATAAAGGCTGGGATTCCGGGGGGAAAGAGCATGCTTTCCTCGCCGGATTCTCAGCCTTTTTGCTGTACCCTGCACCCCGCCGGGCAGCGCTGCGCCGCCTGACCGGGGGCCGCCGTGCCCTGCCTATTCGCCCGTATACGGGTCGATACGGAAGAAAATTTTGTTGGGGGTCATGGGCTGGCCGTTGTAGGTGAACAGGTCCTCCACGCTGATGCACAGGTAGCCGCTGCTCTCCAGCCATTCCATGGCCCGGCGGGCGGATTCGGCGGTTTTGTCCTTGATGTCGTGCATGAGGATGATGCTGCCGTCCTTGGTCAGGTCCTTCACCACGCTCAAAACGCCCGCGGAGGATTTGCCGGTCCAGTCCTTGGTGTCCACATCCCATTCGATGAAGGGCATGTCCACCTTGGCTTTCTTGAACATCTTGAAGTTTCCGTAGGGGGCGCGGAGCATCACCGGCGCGGTGCCCACGGCGTTTGTCAGCGCGTCGTAGAATTTTTTGGTGTAGCTCTGCACCCTTTCCACCGTGGATTTGTCGGCGTCCACGTGCTTGTAATGATGGCTTTGCAGGGAATGGTTTTCGTCGTTTTCCCGCATCACCACGTCTTTGTATTCCTCGATCCGGTCGCCCACCAGGAAGAAGGTGGCCTGGGCCCCGGCGTGGCGCAGGTTGTTGAGCAGGTTGATGGTGTTGGTGTAGGAGGGGCCGTCGTCAAAGGTGAGGGCCACCATTTTATACATGGAATTGTCGGTGAGCTCCCTGCCGTAATCGGTCATCATGTCCCGGAGCAGCCCGTAGGGGATACGCACCTGCATGAGCGTGGGCCGGTTTTTGTAGAGAACGCTTGCCTCATAATGCAGCGTCAGGCACACCGGCCCCAGCATGAAAGGCGTTTGCCCGATGGCGTCCTTTTCGCACAGGGCGTTCAGGGCGCCTTCGTCGGCCTGCTCCTTGGGAAAATAAGCGCTCAGGCCCTTGCGCACTTCCTGAGAAAGCACATCCCACGCCGGGCTGTCCTGGGGGAAGAGATCGGAAAGGGTCACTTGCGCCCCGGACTCCATATCGAACACCCGGGCTTCAAAGGGAGAGGACAGCTGCTTTCTGTTGAAGCTGGTGCGGGCCAGCACCAGGAAGCTCAGGGCCTTGAGCCCGCTTTTGCTGTGCACAATGTGGATATCCAGCCGGCTGTTGCGCTTGGGGTTCTTGCTGGCCTGCAAATTGCCGGCCAAGTCGGTTTCATACTGATCGGCCAGGGCGTTGACCATTTCGTCCACCTGCGGCAGACTGGTTTTCACCGTTTCCTTGTAAACGAAGCTCTGCTTGCCGTTGATCAGCTGCTCGCTTACCTGGTAGCTGACCCGGAGCCGCATGGGCACGCTGGTCACCTTTTCCGTTGCCTGCACCGCGGGCAGCGCGGCGGCGGTTCCTTCATCGGCGGCGGACAGGGGCTGAGCCGAGGCGGGCAGGCAATCGTCGGAGAAGATCAGGGCCTGCACTTCGGGAGTGGCGATGCCGTCGGCGGCGAGACCGTTTTTCTCCTGCAGGTCCTTGAGCCGCTTCACCGTCACGTCGTTGAATTCGTTGGAAAAGTTGGTGGAGGTGAAATAGCCCAGCTCGTACATCCTTTGCTTTAATTGCAGCACAGCCTTGCCCTTGCTGCCCTTTTTCAGGGTGGAATAATCCGCCAGGGCGCAGCCGGAAAGCAGCGCGATGGTCAGGCACAGAGCGAGGAAAAAAGCGATGATCCGTTTCATGCGGGGGTGTCTCTCCTTACAAAAGCTCGTCAGGCGCATACGCGCGGAAAAACAATTCATATCATTATACCATACTATTTTTGCAAAGGCAATCCGCCTGTTTCCGCCCGCAGGGCGTGCAAAGGCACGAAACGCACGAAAACACCGGCTTTTTTGCCATTCGGGGCGTGTTTGCCCATATTTGCTATGGACGAACGGGAAAAACCATGGTAAAATAAACCGTTCGCGCGTGCTGACGCGCATTGAATCCAGAATCCAAGGATAGGAGGCAAACAGCTTCATGCCCACCACGAAATTTGATAAAGAATCCATCAAACAATCCATTTTGGGAAAACTGCAGCGCTATAATGGCCGCACCCTGGCCGACGCCACCAACCAGCAGATTTATAACGCCCTGGCCTCCACCGTGCGGGACCAGATCATGCAGAAATGGGTGGCCTACCGGGAAAAGGATAAGCATTCCACCGCCAAACGCCTGTATTATCTTTCCGTGGAATTTTTGACCGGCCGCAGCCTGCACTGCAACGTGCTGAACCTGTGCTCCGGCGACGTGTACCGCCAGGCCATGGAAGAACTGGGGCTGAACCTGCGCCAGATCATGCGGGAAGAGCCGGAGCCCGGCCTGGGCAACGGCGGCCTGGGCCGTCTGGCCGCCTGCTTCCTGGACAGCCTGTCCGCCCTGTCCCTGCCCGCCATGGGCTGCACCATCCGCTATGAATACGGCCTGTTCCGGCAGAAGATCCTGGACGGGCAGCAGGTGGAGGTGCCGGACAATTGGCTGGAAAACGGCAACGTGTGGGAAGTGCCGGACATGGACAGCGTATGCCAGGTAAATTTCGGCGGCCGCGTGGAGCCGGAGGAAAGAGACGGCAGGACGGTGTTCGTGCATAAGGATTATTATTCCATCGAGGCTGTGCCCTACGATATGCCCGTGGCCGGCTACGACTGCGAAACCGTGAACACCCTGCGCATGTGGCGCGCCCGCAGCCCCAAGCAGATGGACCTGCGCTCCTTCAACAGCGGCAACTATACCAAGGCCATGCAGGAGCAGGAACTGGCCGCCGTGATCAGCAAGGTGCTCTATCCCGAGGACAATCACCGGGAAGGCAAGGAGCTGCGCCTGAAGCAGCACTATTTCTTCACCAGCGCCACCCTGCAGTACGCCATCAAGGATTTCAAGCGCCGCTTTGGCACTGATTTCATGCGCCTGCCCGAAAAGATGACCGTGCATATCAACGACACCCATCCCGGCCTTGCTATCCCCGAGCTCATGCGCATCCTGATGGACCAGGAAGGCCTGGGCTGGGAGGAAGCCAGCTACATCGTGCAGCACACCGTGGCCTACACCAACCACACCGTGATGAGCGAAGCGCTGGAAAAGTGGCCTGAGGACATGATGCGCCAGCTTCTGCCCCGCATCTACATGATCCTGCAGGAGATCAACCGCCGCGTGTGCGCGCGCCTTGCGGATCACTTCAACAACGGCACCGATCCCCGCATCGCCCGCATGGCTATCACCGCCTACAACCAGGTGCACATGGCCAATCTGTGCGTGGCCATGAGCTACTCTGTCAACGGCGTGAGCAAGCTCCACGGCGAGATCCTCAAGCGGGATACCTTCCGGGATTATTACGAATTCACTCCCCGGAAATTTTCCGCCATCACCAACGGCATCACCCATCGGCGCTGGCTGATGAGCTGCAACGACGGGCTGCTCCGCCTGATCAATAGCACCATCGGCGACGGCTGGGTGAAGGAGCCCGAGCGCCTCAGGGAACTGCTGCCCTACCGGGACGACCCCGCCTTCCGGGAAGCGTTTGCCAAGGTGAAGCGGCAGAACAAGGAGATTTTCTCCGATTTCCTCAACTACAACCAGGGCATGACCATCGACCCCGATTTCATGCTGGACACCCAGGCCAAGCGCCTGCATGAATACAAGCGGCAACTGCTCAACGCCCTGCACATCATGGTGCTCTACAACCGCATCATGGACGATCCCAACTTCACCATGACGCCCCGGATATTCGTCTTTGGCGCCAAGGCCAGCCCCGGCTACTACATGGCCAAGCAGATCATCAAGATGATCCTGGCCATCAGCCGCATGATCGAGGCCAGCCCCCGGGCCCGGAAATACCTGCGGGTGATCTTCCTGGAGAACTACTGCGTCTCCGCCGCCGAACGCCTGATCCCGGCCACCGATCTGAGCGAGCAGCTTTCCACCGCCGGCAAGGAAGCCAGCGGCACCGGCAACATGAAGTTCATGATGAACGGCGCCGTCACCATCGGCACCATGGACGGGGCCAACGTGGAAATGTACGAGCAGGTGGGCGTGGATAATATTTACATCTTCGGCATGCGGGCGGACACCGTCAGCGATCTGTACCGGGAGGGCAACTATTCTCCCATGCACATCTATGAAAACAACGCCGAGCTCCGGCATGCCCTTCTGCAGATCATCGACGGCACCCTCTTCCCCGACAACGCCGCCATGCTCCAGGATATTTACCACAACCTGCTCTTCTCCGATCCTTACTTCGTACTCAAGGATTTCGGCTCCTACTCCATGGCCCAGCGCCGGGTGGACAGCGATTACCAGAACAGGGAAAAGTGGCTGCGCATGGCCATCACCAACACCGCCTGCTCCGGCGTGTTCTCCTCTGACCGCACCATCCGCGAGTACAACGAAAAGATCTGGCACCTGACCAAGGAATGATCCGTTGCGGATCGGACCTGTATCAGCGAAAGGCAAGGCTCACGCAGCCTGCCTTTCGTTTTTTGAAAACAGTGATTGACGGGAAAATGCCGCTGGGTTATAATCAAGCCGACGGAATTTTCCAAATCGCGCAAAAGGAGAGAAAGCACATGGACCGGCTGATCATTCACGCGGACCTGAAAAAAGGCCGCATCCGCAAAACCATCCAGGGCCAGTTTTCCGAGCATTTGGGCCGCTGCATTTACGGCGGGCTGTATGTGGGGGAAAACAGCGATATCCCCAATGAAAACGGCATCCGCAAGGACGTGGTGCAGGCGCTCAGGGAGATCAGAATTCCGGTGCTGCGCTGGCCCGGCGGCTGCTTTGCCGACGAATACCATTGGAAGGACGGCGTGGGCCCCAAGGAAAAGCGCAAGAAGATGGTCAACACCCATTGGGGCGGCGTCACCGAGGACAACAGCTTCGGCACCCATGAATTTATGGAGCTGTGCCGCCAATTGGGGTGCGATCCCTATATCTGCGGCAACGTGGGCAGCGGCACCGTGCAGGAAATGAGCGAGTGGGTGGAATACATCACCTCCGACGCCATTTCGCCCATGACCGAGTGGCGGAAGGAGAACGGCCGCGCGGAGCCCTGGGCCCTGCCGTATTTCGGCGTGGGCAACGAAAGCTGGGGCTGCGGCGGCAACATGACGGCGGAGTATTACGCCAACGAATACCGCCGGTATCAGACCTTCGTGCGCCAGTACAGCCCCGACAGGAAAATCTACAAGATCGCCTGCGGCCCCAACGATTTCAACTATGTATGGACCGAGGTGCTCATGCGCCAGGCCGGCCGGTATATGGACGGGCTTTCTCTCCATTACTATACCGTTCCCCATGAATGGAACCACAAGGGCCACGCCCTGGGCTTCACCCGGGAGGATTACGTGGAAACGCTGCAAAAGGCCCTGCGCATCGACGAGCTTATCACCCGCCACGGCGCGATTATGGATCAGTATGACCCCGAAAAGCGGGTGGGCCTGATCATCGACGAATGGGGCACCTGGTACGACGTGGAGGAGGGCACCAATCCCGGCTTCCTCTACCAGCAGAATTCCATGCGGGATGCCATGGTGGCCGGCCTGAGCCTGAATATTTTCAACAAGCACTGCGACCGGGTGCACATGACCAACATTGCCCAGATGATCAACGTGCTCCAGGCCATGCTGCTCACCGAAGGCCCCCGGATGATCAAGACCCCCACCTACTACGCCTTCAAGCTCTTCAGCTGCCACCAGGAAAACGAGCTGCTGGAAAGCCATCTGACCACCGAAAAGCAGGAAAACGGCCTGCCCGCGCTCCAGGAATCTTCCTCCGTCGCGGCGGATGGCACGGTGTATGTGACGCTGGTCAATCCTTCCTTGGATGATGCCCGCGAAGTGCGGGTGGAGCTGCAGGGCAAGCAGGCCCAGGCTGTATCTGCCCGGGCGCTCTTTGGCAGTATGGAAGCGCACAATTCCTTCGACGAGCCCGACGCCGTTGCCGACGCGGAATACCGGGGCTTTGCCTGCGATCAGGACGGCCTTACCGTCACCGTGCCCGCCTGCGGCATCGTGCGGCTGGAGATCCGCTGATTCATGGCCGATACCCTGTGCAGAAAATGCCTGCTGCGGGAGGCGCTGCCGGCGGACTACAAAAAGTATGTGGAAGGCCTCCTGAAACGCATCTCCCCGGCGGACAGGCCGGCTCCGGCAGCGTATGAAGCCCGCCTGAACGTGTGCCGCGCCTGTGAGCAGCTGAACATGGGCACCTGCATGGGCTGCGGCTGCCTGGTGGAATTGCGGGCGGCGTACAAAAAAGAAAAATGCCCCTTTGGCAAATGGTGACCTGCGCGGAGAGCGTTTTTGCGCTCTCCCGCTTCTTCTTTATGATCGGCCTGTTTTGGGAGGCGGTTTATGAAACGGTTCGGCGCGACGCGGGATATGACCGAGGGCTCCATCACCAAGCAGATGCTTTTGTTTTCGCTGCCGCTGATGGTGGGCAATATTTTCCAGATGCTCTACAACACGGTGGATTCCATCGTGGTGGGGCAGTATGTGGGCAAGGAAGCCCTGGCCGCCGTGGATTCCACCACCCTGATCGTCAACATGCTGGTGTTTTTCTTCAACGGTTTTTCCGTAGGCGCCGGGGTGGTGATTGCCCGGCATTTCGGCGCAAGGGATCATGCGCGCCTCCATCGGGCCGTGGAAACCACCATGGCCATGACGTTTGTCTTCTGCCTGCTCTTTACCGTGATCGGCTCCCTGGCGGCGCAGCCCATGCTGCGCATGATGTCCACCCCCGAGGACGTGATGGAGGACGCCTCCACCTACCTGACCATCTATTTCCTGGGCATTTCCGGCCTGCTGGTGTACAACATGGGCAGCGGCATCCTGCGGGCGGTGGGCGATACCGGCAGGCCCCTTATGTTCCTGGCGCTCACCAGCATCCTCAATATCCTGCTGGATCTGCTCTTCGTTCTGTATTTCAAAATGGGCATTGCCGGCGTTGCCTGGGCCACCATCATCAGCCAGTTCATTTCCGCCGGGCTTACCCTGCTTTTGCTTACCCGGGCAAATGATATTTACCAGCTCACCTGGCACGATCTCAGGGTGGATACCGGCGTGCTGCGGCAGATCTTCCAGGTGGGCCTGCCCGCCGGCATCCAGTCGGTGATCACGGCGTTTTCCAATGTGTTCGTCCAGTCCTATATCAATTTCTTCGGTTCCTCCTGCATGGCGGGCTGGGGCTGCTACAACAAGCTGGATCAGTTCATCATGCTGCCCATGAGCAGCGTGGCCATGGCCGCAACCACCTTTGTCAGCCAGAATATCGGCGCCGGCAGGATCGACCGGGCCAACCGGGGCACCCGCGCGGCCATCGTGCTGGCGGTGTCCATCACCGCGGTGATCGCCCTGGCGCTGTACCTGTTCTCGGAATGGGCCGTGCGCCTGTTCACCCCGGATGCTTCGGTGATCGAGTTCGGCGTGCTGTTCCTCAGGGCCAACACCTTCTTCCTCCTCTTTAACTGCGTCAACCATGTGCTGGCAGGCGCCCTGCGCGGCCGGGGCGATTCCCGGGGGCCCATGGTGATCATGCTGATGGGCTTCGTGGTGATCCGCCAGATCTACCTTTTCGTGGTCACCCGCTTCATCGCCAACACGCCCTTCCTGGTGGGGTTTGGCTATCCCATCGGTTGGATGGCCACCTGCGCCATGGAGGTGGGCTACTTCCTGCTGCGCTGGCGCAGGGCGGGGAATGAAACGAAATAAGCGCCGCGGGTGAACGCTTTGCTTTACCCGCAGGCGCTTTTATCGCCATATGCCTGTCCGGCCCATGAGGCCGCCGTCCGGGGCTTTCCCGGTCTTGCTGAAATATGCCAAAGGGTGTGCGCTCCGGGGGTTTTCCTGGCTCCCGGGAAAAGCGCGCCCCGCCGTTTTCTTTTTTGCATCTGCCGGAAGCCGCATGGGTTTCCGGCCATTTTTTTACTGCCGCAGCTTGCGCAGGATGGAGGTGTCGTTGGCCAGGCTGTCCAGGGAATAGAGGAAAAGGATTTCGTCCACATGACCGGCGGCGGCCAGGGCGTCGCGGAAGCTGCCGGCATAATAGCGGGCGTCCACGGCCACGATGCGGGAAAAGTTGGCGGTGAGGAAGGGGATAAAGCTGTTGGCGAAGGAATCCTTGCACAATAGCAGGGTGCGCTGCGGCGCGCCGGGGGTTTCGATCACGGCAAGGCCGTGGTTGCCCTGCAGGTACACGGTATAGCCGTCGTAGGTGGCGGCCTGCTCGGGGAAGATCAGATGATCGTACTCGCTGCCGTCGTCGGCGATGGTCAATGTCAGCGCGGCCTTTGGCTCGGCGCAGTGCAGGGTATCGGCGGATGCGAAGGGCAGCCCGGAGCGGGAACAGGTGGAGCCCAGGAAAGGCGCGTACTGCGTCAGCTCAAAGCCCGTCCAATCCGCCGGCGTCAGCCCGGCCGCATCGCAATAGCGCTGATAGGCGGCGTAAGCGCCCTCCAGGGTCCAGTGGTGATCGGTGCGGTAATAATACGCGTGGGCCTGGCCTTCAAAGGCGTCGGCCAGGGGCACGAAATCGCCGCGCGCCATGAGCGCGTCATACAGCGCGCTCTCCTGATCGTACACAGCCCGGCGGGCGGCGCCCATTTCATCCCGCAGCAAGCTGCCGTGGGTAGGCGGCGTAAGGAAATGACAGGGAATATCTCCGGCAAAGGCGGCCAGGGCGTCGCAGCGGCTTTGCAGCGTATCGGCGGACGCGGTCACGGGTTTTTCGATGATGGCGTCGCCCTGGGGCCAGGCGTCCAGCTGCACGGCCCGGCCGGTGAGCGCCTGGGCCTGGGCGTGCACGTTCACCAGCAGTTGCCTAAGCGGCATTTGATCGGACAGGTAGGTTTCCGTGTCGTCGTTCAGCGTCCATTGAACGGGGTCGAAATTCCTGGGCGCCTGAGCCAGATACCTTTTTTCCCAATTGGAAAAGGACTGGGGGAACAGAAAGGCGATCAGCCCAAGCGCAAGCAGCAGCAACAGCGCGCCGCAGACCGCCAGCCCATCCGGGAGGAGATGCTTTTTCTTCATGGCCCTTCCTCCTTAAAACTGGAAGTACACAAAGGGCGCGTAGCCCTGGGCGGCCAGCGCTGCCAGGCACAGCACCATCAAAACAGGCAGGGCATACCGCTTGCCGGGGATTTTTATATCCGGCAGGAAGGCGATGCCGCAGCACAGCAAAAGCATGGGCAGATACGACAGGCAATCCAGCATCGCCTGGGAGGAGCCCAGGCCCCATGCGCCGATCATGGCGGGGAATACGTCCAATTTTCCGGCGAAAAAGCCCCAGCCCAGCAGCACCATGAGGTACGTTCCCATCTGGCGCAGCGGCCCGGGCGCGGCGTCAAAGCCGCGTTTGCCCAGCAGGAAGCGCTTTTCCAGAATCAGCAGCACCCCGAAATACACGCCCCACAGGATGAAATTCCATCCCGCGCCGTGCCACAGCCCCGTCAGCGCCCATACGATCAGCAGGTTCAGATCGCGCCGCTTTTCGCCCCGGCGGCTGCCGCCCAGGGGGATATACACGTATTCCTTGAACCAGGTGGTCAGGGTCATGTGCCACCTGCGCCAGAACTCGGTGAGGCTCCGGGCGCGGTAAGGACGGTCAAAGTTCTCCGGGAAGGTGAAGCCCAGGCATTTGCCCAGGCCCAGCGCCATATCGGAATAGCCGGAGAAATCGAAGAAAATCTGGAAGGAAAAGGCCATCAGCCCCAGCCACGCGCCTACCGCGCCGGCGGATGGCAGCGACAGGCTCATTTTTCCCCAGAAGCGGCCCATGGCGTCGGCCAGCAGCACCTTTTTGGCCAGGCCCACGGTGAAGCGGCCCAGGCCCTGGCGCATCTGTGCGGCGTCCACCCGGGCCGGGGACAGCAGCTGCGCCTCCAGGTCGGTATAGCGCACGATGGGCCCGGCCACCAGCTGCGGGAACAGCGACAGGTACACCCCGAAGAGGACGAAGCTGCGCTGCACCTTGGCGTCATTGCGGTACACGTCGATGAGATACGACAGGCCCTGGAAGGTGAAAAAGGAAATGCCGGCAGGCAAAACGGGCCTTTCCATGGGGATGGACAGGCCGAGGGACGCCAGGGTGTCCCGAAAGAACATGGCGTATTTGAAGTATAAAAGGGGCAGCAGGTTCAGGATCACCAGCACGATCAAAAGCGGCTTTTTATGCCGGGCAAACCTTTGCATCAAAAGCGCCCCGGAATAATCCAGCGCCATGACGTACAAAAGCAGCAGCAGCCACAGGGGAGAGCCCCAGCCGTAAAAGAAAAGGGACGCCGCAAGAAGAAAAGGCCGTTTGGCCTTTTGAGGCAGCGCCCTGTGCAAAAGCAGCACCACGGGCATGAAAAGCAGCAGGAACGTAAAGGAACAGAATACCATGACGCAGCCCGATTCCCCTTTGTGATCGTTTGTTTACGGTGTCATTCGCTGGCCAGAAAAGCGCGGCTCTCCTCCGCGGCCT